>ERZ1026998.474-NODE-474-length-13911-cov-5.410292_pt1 | contig 13911 bp, 16 predicted proteins | sample MGYA00519288_ERZ1026998 | MGnify/ENA primary metagenome ERZ1026998 (study PRJEB26926, sample SAMN06164454) | human gut metagenome | biome: ENVO:00009003; feature: ENVO:2100002; material: ENVO:00002003 | host: Homo sapiens | place: USA | collected 2012 ...
TGTTAATGTAATAAAAATCTTGGCGGCTTGCCCGCCGAAGTCATCAAACAAAGGAGTTGAATGAATGTCCGTCTTGCGAAGCAGGCGTAATATCTCCAAAACGGAATATGAAAATACGCTTGCAAATCTTTACAGGTACAGCATGAACAAAACCATTGCTGTGCCAAAGCGCCGCCGAAAATGGTTATGCACCGAAATCGACGGCATTATGAATAAGGTGTATTCGGATGTAATGGAGCTTGGTACGGGATATATTCCCGACGCAGACAAGAAGGAAGAGTTCACGGTGAAAACCGTAAATGACTCCGTGCGCTCCTTATATCTGTTGCAAAAGCCATTGCTTGTCCTGTGGAATGTACAACGATACGAAACCAAAGTAATGGTCGAATGGGCATCATTCATCAAGAAAGAGCAGTTACTGCTCGACACTTTAATCGGGAGAGAAGGTGAAATATGTAATATGGTCATATTAGATTGGCGTGTTATTAACTCCGTGAATTTCTTAAAGAATATGTCGGAGCTGCATAGGTACACGCACGGGAAAGTCGCAAATGCCTGTATGGCATATGACAACACCCACGGCAAACTTCTTATTGATACAGTCAATGATGCCTTCTACTACCTGATGCTTGCAAACAGGAAAATCCCCACAACCCAGAAAGAATATATTAAACGCAAAGAATACATTTCAAAATCGATTTCCTGCCTTAATAAAATGAATCGCGGACTGTTGTTCTATTTCAATCTGATGAAGTACAGCGAACGGGTAATGAATGAGTGGTCTGAAATGCTCACTCAGGAACTCAAAATGCTACACGCGTTACAGAAATCGGACAAATCGAGGTTTGAGGGACTAAAGTAATCTTTCAAAAAGGTTGTTGAAAATGGTTGTAGCGTCTTCTCGACGCTTTTTAGGTTATATTCTGCGTGTCCGCTAACAACTGGTGGCTGCGCTCGCCCAATGTCGGCAACTCTACCAACTTCTGGAATGTCAACAACAATGGCAACTGCAACAACAACAACGCCAGCAATGCGAATGGCGTCTGCCCCTGATTCACACGCATTCAGTAACCATGCATAAGGGTGAAATGATTCCGTTTTACGGAGTATGCGTGAGAAGGAGAATATAACCCTCTATGCGTAAGCGTAGTAAATTAAACATACGCCTGTTACAAAGGCGTATATGCTATGACAGCATTCTGTACGATTTCGGAAGGATGTAACAACGCTTTAATTTGGTAAGCGAATCTCGCCGTGTTTGCTATTATACGGCAGAGATTTTGCGAAATCATGGCAGTCAGAAACAATAGCAAATAATAAGACTGCACAGAGTAAAATCAATGGAAGACTGGAAGGGAGTAATATCGTATGACAAAGTTCCAAAGAGCTAAAGCCCGTATCGCCCGAGATAAGGCGGTCAAAGAGCAAAAGCGTTTGGAGAAGTACAAAGAAAACGATGACTTCTGTAGAGTAATAACAACTCAACATTTCATCGAGGCGCTTGTTAAATGCCGTAAGGGTGTGAGTTGGAAAGGCAGCGTACAAATATATACGCAAAATGCCATAACTGAAATTAGTTGCGTGAGAGGGCTTCTTTCTATGGGAACCCTCCCGCCGCTGACCAGTATCAAGAGAATCGTTCTTTATGAACGAGGTAAGAAACGAATCATTGTCCCTATCACAATCAAGGACAGAATGGTTCAACGGGTTCTCTGTGACCACGCTTTGGTTCCCGTATTGAGAGATACGCTCATTTACGATAACGGTGCCAGCCTTAAAGACAAAGGCGTAGAATTCACGCGCGGGCGTATGATGCACCATATCAAAGAGGCAATCAAAGAATACGGTTGCGATTTCTACGCTTTAACCTTTGACTTTAAGAGTTTCTTTGACAGTATCCCACATAAGACCTGTCTCGATGTATTAAACGAAAATTTCAACGACAAATACATCAAAGGCTTGACGATGGCGATTATAAAGTCGTATCAGAAATCTGCAATTAAACATATTAAAAGCGCATCTGTACGCAGAGAACAAGAGAAATTACTTGAGAAGAATCTGACCAAAGGCATTTGCCTCGGCAGTCAGATTTCTCAGATTATGGCTCTGGCGGTTCCGGGCAAATTAGACCATTACATTAAAGACCGCAGAGGCGTTAAACATTATATTCGTTACATGGACGACGGCGTTGTATTCTCTGACAACAAGCAGCTTCTTCATGAATTATATCAGGAAATGCGTGTTGTCTGCGACCAACTCGGGCTCGTGTTCAACGAAAAGAAAACGAGAATCGTAAAAATTACTAAGGGCTTCACATTTATGAAAGTTCGGTATCGAGTCACATCGAGCGGAAAAATCATCCGCACCTTGGCAAAGTCCGGAACAATTCGTATGCGCAGAAAGCTCAAGAAATTCAGACGGCTCGTTGATAACCGCGCTATGACCTTGGATGATGTATATAATTCGATTCAATCTTGGGTTGCGCATTCGAGGGTCGCTATGTCTTATCGCACCGTTAGGCGCATGATGAAATTGTATAATGACCTGTTTGGTGGCTATAAGCTCACCAAGAAATATAAGTATCTAAAAGGAGGTAAGAACGGTGAACTATTACAAGCTGATAAGCGGCACGAATTTTATTGGAGTAGCTACACAGCATGATTTCAGAGAATTCCAACACAAGCACCGCATTATTCTTGCGTGCGCGGAAGACAGAGCACAGTATATCCAATGCGCCGACGCTTTCTATCGTTCCAACTGGATGTCGCCTGTCACGACCGATGAAATCTCCTACGAGACTGTGGATGTAATCAAAATCGACAAAGAGGAATACGACATTCTCTTCAAGGCTATCGGTGACGGAGAGGAAATCACTGTAGAGCCGGAACAACCCGAGCCCGTCGAACCGCCGCCCGTTGATGAAAACGAAGAAGTAACCGTTGAATATGTAAAGAGCAGAAAAATTGCAGAAATGAGTGCTGCCTGCAACTCCGTTATTACCAACGGTTTTGATGTGAAACTGAGCGACGAAAATACATATCATTTTTCACTCACGACTCAAGACCAGCTTAACCTCATTACTCTTTCAGCAATGGTATCAAGCGGCGAAACCGCGATTCCCTATCACGCGGACGGAGAACTCTGCAAATTCTATTCCGCCGAGGACATCACCACAATCGTTTCTACGGCGACAGCATTTAAGACATTCCAAGTTTCGTATTATAACGCACTTCGGGCGTATGTCGAATCTATGACCAACATCACTTCTATCGGGACGGTTACATACGGAATTGCAATTCCGGAAGAATATCAGTCTGATGTATTAAAGGCGCTTATTGCCCAGCAGGAAAGTGGTGAATAACCATGAAGTGGTTAAAGCCATTTACGCTGTTCACCATCGGCGGCGCTCTGTATATCGGCATTGAGGTTATTTGGCGCAGTCTCAGAGGAAGTTCTCCCACGCACTGGACTATGTTTCTTCTCGGCGGAATTGCCTTTCTTCTCATTGGTGCAATCAATGAGTTTCTCCCGTGGGAAACGCCGATATGGGAACAAATGCTCATCGGAACCGGAATTATTCTGATTGTTGAATTCGATTTCGGGTGTGTATTAAACCTATGGCTCGGTCTTGACATCTGGGATTACTCCGATATGCCGTTTAATATTCTCGGTCAAATATGCCTTCCGTTCGCAATCGCTTGGTTTTTCCTGTCTGCTGCTGCAATCGTACTTGACGATTATCTGAGGTATTGGCTGTTTGGAGAGGAAAAGCCGCGATACAGATGGAAATAATTTAATAATCAACGCATCAAGGAGCTCGTTCACACGGGCTCCTTTTTGTATATAAAACTGCTGTTTTGTGAGTACAAAACAGGCAATCGAAAACAAGGAGGAATTTTGTTATGGCTCTGAAAGACGCAATGGTCAAGCTGATGGCAGCTCTGACCGGAAAGAAATCTGAAATCATTGACGTTGAAACAATCGTTGACGCAGAGCTTCCTGCCGAAATGATTGACGAACTGTCTAACGGAAAAGGAGATGACGAATAATGGCGTTTACTAATAGCCCTCTGGTGAGTTACACCTGTATCTCACCCAATCGTACAAGGAACAGAAATCACGCAATTGACACCATCACAATTCACTGTGTTGTGGGTCAGTGCAGCGTTGAAACACTTGGGCGTATTTTCGCGCCTGAGTCCCGTCAGGCTTCTTCAAACTACGGTGTCGGTTACGACGGAAGAATCGGTATGTATGTCGAAGAGAAAGACCGCTCTTGGTGTACCTCTTCCGGTGCAAACGACCACCGTGCAATTACCATTGAAGTTGCGTCTGACACAACCCACCCGTATGCGGTTAACGCTAAAGCCTATGCCGCTATGCTGGACTTAGTTACCGATATTTGCAAGCGTAACGGTATTAAGAAGCTCGTTTGGTCTACGAACAAAAATGAGCGTATGAATCATCTGAATGGTTGCAATATGACCGTTCACCGCGACTATGCCAATAAGTCCTGCCCCGGCGACTATCTCTATAGCCGTCACGGCGCAATTGCTGCCGAGGTAAACAAGCGCCTTGGTGCTACCTCTGATGGCAACACTGGTGGCGGAAATAACGGCGGCGGTTCTACCACTACCACTTTCAAAAACGGAGATGTTGTAAAAATCACCGGTACTACATACTACTCCGGAAAGACAATCCCCTCTTGGGTTCGTGCTAAGAACTGGATTGTCTGTGATGTAAGCGGCGACCGCGTTGTTATCAATAAGAGCGAAGATGGTAAGAACGCCATCATGAGCCCTGTAAACGCCCGTGACCTCGCTCTGGCGCACGCCACATCTACTGTTACCCCTGTCACCGGAACCCCGTCTACGGGCTCCGAGAGCGACGAGAAGCGTATGTGGGATTACCTTCTGGACAAGCTGGGGAACGAATATGGCATTGCAGGTCTGATGGGTAATATCTATGCTGAGTCGGCGCTGCGTTCTAACAATCTCCAGAACTCCTATGAGACCAAGCTCGGTTATACCGACGCGACCTATACTGCGGCTGTGGATAACGGCACTTATACGAACTTCGTCCGCGATAGTGCGGGTTATGGTCTTGCCCAGTGGACTTATTACTCCAGAAAGCAGGCTTTACTCGATTATGCTAAGGCTTGCAAGAAGTCTATCGGCGATTTTGAGATGCAGCTCGGATTCCTGTATAAGGAACTCAGCGAGTCTTATAAGACGGTGCTCAGCGAATTAAAGAGCGCCAAGTCCGTCCTTGAAGCGTCCAACACGGTTCTGACGAAGTTTGAGCGCCCTGCCGATATGGGAACTACGGTACAGAATCGGCGTGCCGGTTTCGGTCAGAAGTATTATGACAAATATGCGAAGAAGACCGTAACCCCCGAACCCAAGCCCGCTACTCCCGCGCTTGATTTCGCGGTAAACGATATTGTTAATTTCGCGGGCGGTAATCACTATACTTCCGCAAATGCGACAAGCGGCAGTGCTGCTAAAGCCAGCAAGGCGAAAATTACGGCTGTAAGCGCAGGTGCGAAGCACCCGTACCACTGCCGTGCTGTGAATGACGCTGGCGCTTTCATTTCCGGTGTTTACGGATGGGTCGATGCAAAGGATGTAAGCAAGGTTAAGTCTACCACTCCCACGACCCCGACCACTACGGATGAAATCTATGTGGTTAAGAGTGGCGATACCCTCTCCGGCATTGCGGCGAAGTATGGCACTACATATCAAAAGCTCGCCGCCTACAACAACATTTCCAACCCGAATGTGATTACTGTCGGTCAGAAGATTAAAATCCCGAAGACCGGCAGCACTGCGCCGAATACTCCTGCTCCTACTGTAATCGAAAAGGGCGATATCGTCAAGATTACGGGCAAAAAGTATTACTCCGGTGCAAGCATCCCTTCTTGGGTTCTCGCCAAGAATTGGGTTGTTTATGAGGCTGTTTCTGGAAGCGACCGCGTTGTTATTAACAAGAGTGCGGACGGCTCCAGCGCAATTATGAGCCCCGTTAAGAGAAGCGACCTGTCTCTCGTTAAGAAGGGCTAAATTCAAAAACCCGCCACGGTAATAACTGTGGCGGGATAACTATTATTTTCAGGAGGTAAGATTATGAGTATTCTCAATGAGTTCATCACCAACTATGGTTCCACTATCCTCTACACCATTCTGACCGCGATTGCGGGCTATCTCGGCATTGTTGTTAAGAACCTCTACACGAAGTTCATCAACGACAAGACCAAGAAGGATGTTGTAAAAACCTGCGTCAAGGCGGTTGAGCAGATTTACGTTGACCTTCACGGCGAGGAAAAGCTCAACAAGTGCATTGAGTCCGTGACCTCTATGCTTGGCGAAAAGGGTATCACTATTACGGACATTGAGGTTCGTATGCTCATCGAAGCTGCCGTTAATGAGTTTAACAACAGTTTCAACGACGGCTCCAAGGACGAGAAAGACGGTGAATAATCTATGGAAGTGGTAAAAAATATAGCTGCCATTCTTGGCGCTGTTATTTCTGCCGCTTCCGTGATTACACTTGCTTCAAAGACCGCTCGTCGGGCTATTGCCAGCTTCTTTAAGAAATATGGCAAGTCCGACGAAGTCTCTGACAGCATCGCTGAAATCAAAGAGCTTTTGGAGCGGCATATCGACGAAGATAAGGAATTTAAGGAAAGCGTTGCCGCAACAAACGACATCATGATGGAATTTACGCGGACACAATGCCGCACTATCATTAAGAACATTTTTTACAAGTACAACGATACAAAGGTTTTACCGTTATACGAAAAGAAGACGCTGATGTGCGTCGAGGATTTGTATATTAACAGACTGCACGGGAACAGTTTTGCTATGTTGATGCTTGATGAAATGTCTCACTGGACAATTGATTACGAGTCCTCGCATCCCGACGAGGAAGAACACTAATTTCAGAGGATATTTTGTGGGTGTAAAATATCTTTATGAAAATTTGGAGGTATTATTATGATTAACAACAGTGGTTTCAATTCTATGGATAAGGCTCATGCCGACGACATCAAAAAGATGCTTACCGAGGTGTTAGCCAAGGTTGAAGGCTATGATGCTGAGAAGACTCAGGTGCTCAAGAATGTCAGTGGTACGCTGACTTGGGTTGATGAGTCTACTGGCGGCTAAGTAAAAATGTAACACCGGTGTGAGAGCACCGTAAAAAGTTGGGCTGGATATGGGACAGGATAAACTTCCATAGCTATCGACATCTTAACTGGATGTCGCGTCCGGCAGCAGGAAGTAATTGCTGTAGTCCATGTGGGGGACTTAATGATTCCCACGCCACTTAGACACCTCAACTGGGTGTCGCGGCTGACAACCAGCAGAAAACTCTCTTTCTTTTCCAATTTAGGCGAGCAAAAAATAAGCGGGTCTGAACTTAAATGTTCAGCCCGCTTTCTTTTTCTGTCACGAATTCTATATAGTTTTCGTTACATCTGTGCAGTCTCCGATAGTGTCGATAATTATAAACACAAAGCCTGTTTATGTTCATAATTACGAACATTATCTTTTAATTCAGTTGTGGCACAAGGGAATATGCCGTTATGTATTGTCCCGAAAAGTATGCAATATTCGGGACGAAAATCCGTTGTAACCTGATTGTATTGCTTTACCAATGGTTATATTTTTTAATGTAATCGGCTTCACGAGACCGTTTGTCAGTGCGCAGATCCGAACATGCTTAATGCTGTCCTTGTTTTGGTGAAGCGTTATTGCAAATTCATAGGTATCATTATCTTTCTGGAAGGATGTGTAGAGATCATTGATGGCTTTGTGGTAAAGCTGAATGGCACGCTTTATGGCGGCATCAATATCTGTCTGGGAGACCGAACGAGGGTACTCTGAATCTGAATAAATGCTGACGAAAATATCGACGGACTCGTAATCCTCGGATATTGCGTACGCATTCATCTGAAGGCCATACCCACGAAAAGGACAAATGACAGGATCTGTTACCTCTCCAGCCTCTTCCAGGTATTCCATCATTACATTTGTCAGAAAATCTTCTGTGGTCCATCCACTGGTTTCGGTGTCACTGGCACAAAGCACTTCTTCTCTGAAGGCACTATAAAATTCATCAAGTGTCTGATTTTTCAACATTTTCGTTACCCTCTGTAAATCGAGCCAATAATGCATTAGCTATACTGTAAGAAAGACATACAGGGACTGCATTGCCTATTTGTTTATATGCAAGTGTTCGTGAAGGCCTTCCGGTTACTGATTCAAAATAGTAGTTATCTGGAAATGTTTGAATCCGGGCAGCTTCTCTTGGTGTAAGAGACCGATTCTGCTTAATATCCGGATGAATAAAGTAATGTCCGTCACGGGAAATGTGTGCAACAACAGTCTGCGCATAAGTCAGGTTCCCGGCCACAACCTTGAAACGATCCAAGAAACTCTTTGTGTTATTGTGGGTTCTCAATCTCTCGGGGAGATCCGTGTATGCCACCCTGGTTTTACTTTTATTCCAAGTGTCAACGACAATGCGGTATATTTCCAAGTCTTGCGCAGTGTTTGGCCTTGCTTGGTGGAACGTAACGGGCTCTCTGTCATACTCTTTGATTTTGGAGTCAAACAAATATTTTCCGGTATAATGGGCTGTTTCTACTGGTGTAATTACTCCTTCTCCGGCTTTGATTGATGGCAGATCACAAAACAGCTCTCCAACTTTATGTTTGCACTCAACTACAGGAATTTCGGGGTAAAAATCAGCCTTTTCACCATGGTAACCAATCAAAATGATCCTTTTTCTGTTTTGAAGCACACCATAGTCTGAGGCATTCAGCGGCCGAAAGTCTGTTGTATAACCGCATTTTTTGAATAATGCACGCATGTTGTCAAAATGGAGAGTACCGTCCTCGTCCTTGGCAGACAGCAACCCCAGAACATTTTCAAAAACAAAATACTTTGGCTGATACTTTTTCAAGAACTCTGCATAGAGCTTGTACAGATAATTCCGCTTGTCACCCACCATTTTGGTCTCGGATCTGGAACGTCCCGCAATAGAATAAGCTTGGCAAGGGGGACCTCCCACAATCAAGTCGAGTTTTTCATTGCCAAGAAGTGCGTCGATCTCCTTAAAAATAGCGGGGAGTGTTTGTTCTGAAATTTCATAATTCAAAACAGAGTCTAATATTTCTTTGGGAATCAAATCATAAAAATCTGTCCGGGAGATTTCTCCGTTTAAATAACGGGCATATGGAGTAAGTTTCTTCTGCTTTTTAAGCCAATGATAAGCAGTACGTGTCCTCAATGTATAACATGCTGCCTCATCCATTTCTACATGGGCAACAGGATCATAGCCGGCTCTTATAAACCCTTCAGACAAACCTCCCGCGCCAGCAAATAAATCAAGATATTTGGGCATAGTTGTCAACCCTCTTCTGAATACTAATATTATAATCTTAAAAGTTCATCTGTCCTATAAACCGGACAATCTCAGTCTCTGTCTTTTGTTTCAGGTACGATCTCCATAATATCCTCAACACCGCAATCCAGTGCGGTGCAAATCTTCAGGAGTATCTCCGTGGTAACATGGCCGTTTCGGCCCATCTTGGTAACAGATGCAGGACTGATGCCTGCCTTTGCACACAGGTCTTTCTTCTTCATATCCTTGTCGATGAGCAGTTTCCAGAGTTTTTTATAACTGACAGCCATAAAATATCTCCTCCATACCGATATACGAAAAATGCTCTGCCGTCTGGCAGAGCATAGGGGTTATATAGCCATACTGCCAAGGCCTATTACAACACTGACAGCGTTGTTTACTATGATAGCACATTCAGTCAAAATAAGCAAGAAAATGATAGATTCGCACGATTTTTAGTTTCCAGAAAAGTGGATGTTTCCGGCACTATAGCAGAGAGGAAAATTGCTTTATTTCCTTGTTTATTGCGGCTCAAACTTTGCGCTGCGCTCTGGGCAGAAAACACTTGCGTAACCGCCTCCTCAGAGTTACAATGCAGACACCACAAAACACAAAACGCTTCCCGTCCGGTGCCGGTGAATGTTCACCGGCAAGCGGGCGGGAAGCGTTTTTGACCACATAGATTACTACAGACAGCCTCGGAACACCCGGAAACAGCCCCTTTAGAGAGTGCCAAAGAGTAACTGGAACCGAGCGAAAAGGGCTAAAAACCAATAAAAACGAGTGGAAAAAGTGTTCCAGATAAGTTTGGGTCCATCAGGCCGCAGGTTCGAACCCTGTCACTCGGACCAAAATACCGGGGTGCATCCCGTAAGGGATGTGCGCCGGTATTTTGTTTCTGCCGAGTCAGGTGGTCGAACCTGCCCGGTTCTGAACCCTGTCACTCCGACCACTCGCCGTCGCGAACAATACAAATTTGCGACAGCTGCTCTTTTGAAAGGCTTCAAAAAGAGCCGTAAGCCCTGTATTATAACAGGGTTTACGGCTCTTTTACTGTTTGGAATCGAGTAGAAAACGACCTTGCACAGCGCCTTCTCATACAGAACCAATGTTGCGCAATGTCAGCTCACAGAGAACATCGCTGCACTGACGCCAGGCAGTCGGAGATGGAAATATCAACAGCCTACAGGATATGCAAAATTTGAGATCACATAAAGAAAGGAAGCAACAAGCGAATTTTCATTGCTTCCCGCTTTCATTTTCACTTTTCCTGAGCCTTTTTTTCAGCGCTACTATATTGTCCAATATATAGAGCAATTCGTCATCCGTTAAATCCGCTGCTGCTTCATATATTTCATCGAAAATTTTTGATCTTATCGAGCCGGCGGCGTGGGTTCGCAATTCCTTCCCAACCAGACGATCCAGCGATATGTTGAGTGCGTCCGCTATCAATATGGCATTCCCGATTGTCGGCCCTTTTTTCCCGCTCATATAGTCCGACATGAGGGATGTCTGAATCCCGGTCATGCGGCACAAGTCCGCCTGTCTCAAATTTTTTGATTCCAGAATTTCTTTTAGGCTGTCATTAAATTTCATAACCATACCTCCAGCGCAATATTAACATTTGTGAGTAAAAAAGTCAATAATGGTATTGACATATTAACATTCGTGAGTATAATAAAGGTATACACTAACAAAAGAGAGTAAAGGAAATGTATACCATGTTATATCCAAATATTAAAGCGGAGATGGGACGAAACAACCTTACCATAAAAAAATTGGCAGCCAAAATCGGGATTTCTCCGAATAGCCTCAGTTTCAAGTTGAATGGAAAGCGGGAATTCACGCTTTCCGAAATGGAAGCCATCGCCAATATCCTGGATTGCTCTCTCGACTACCTGGTGGGACACAAGGTCAAACAAAATTGCCAAACGAGTCCATCTATTGATAACAAAAAGGATTGCATCGCGTCATAACAGCCGCTCTCTGCGGATGCTCTGCGCGGGTACATACCCAACGATACAGCAGTCTGCTGAAAAACACTGCAAAATTCATACAGCCCGCCGTGTTTCAGAGCTCCTCCGGCAGACAGGCAGGAATTTTCTATTGTATAATTCAATTTTCTATGATATACTATATCAAAATTTGTGGCGGAGATATGAAAGGTATTTTTCAGAAATGAAAAAACTCCAAAGTTTTTTAAAGGATAAATTTTGTACGCACATGACGGCCGAACAGGAAATGGGATACATATCTTCATGTGCGAAACGCATTCTCCATTATGAAAGATTTTTTCTTCTGTTCATCATGGCGTTTCAAATATACAATATCGTATATGCGTTTATCTATACGAACGGCCGGCTGCACACCACATCGAGCCGGGTGTATACCGCACTCTATGCCGTCTTGCTTCTGGTGTCTCTGGGATGCTTTTTTCTCACCAATCACTTTAGAAAACACTTTCCGGACATCCCACGGAAGGTGATACATTTTCAGACTTTCTTTGCCATTTTCATTTTGATTTGGGGCGCCTGTGTTACCATTTACGATCAGAGGGTATCGGAAAACATCAGTGCTTATCTCGTGATTGCACTGGTTGTTGCCATGGTGGTTCAGTTTACTCCTGTTCAGGCAATCCTGATCTATGGAACGCTCCAGCTTCTTTTACTCTGGCTTCTGCCTTTGTTGAAGGATCCCTCCAAAGACAGTTATGGCGAAAATGTAAATTTAACTATCCTGACGCTGCTGTGTGTGATTATCAGCGTATATCGCTATTACCACAGCAGAAGACAGTATATCTATCAGCAAATCATCATAGAGAAAAATTCCAAACTGAAACATATTGCCTATCAGGATAGCCTGACAGGACTTCGAAACCGCAGATTTCTCGAAAATGAAATGGGCTCTCTTTATCAACAATGTTTCCTTGAAAAAATCCCGCTGACCTTTATGATGTTGGACATCGATTCTTTCAAGCGCTACAATGATCGGTTCGGTCACCTGCAGGGCGATGAATGTTTGCGGCGCGTAACCTGGCGAATTCATAATACGTTGGATGAGGAGCGGGAATATCTGATCCGTTATGGTGGAGAAGAATTTCTCTACATCGGCATAGGAATCGATGCATCCACGGCAGAAAACAAGGGACACTATTTCAATCAAATTATTCGTGAACTGGTGATAGGTCCTTCGGATCGGGAGCCAATGGGCATCACCATCAGCATCGGCGCCTACACGGTGACCTGGGATGAAGCTACAGAGCATTTCAATTGGAAAGACTGCGTCAGCAAGGCCGACAACGCGCTGTATATGGCAAAGAACAACGGAAAGGATCAATGCGTCTGCCTTTCGGAAAAGCATGCCGTGTTAAGCAATGGTTGAGAATGCATAACGTTCCGGGATATGGATACATCCACCCGGCATATCGTTTTATCGCAGCTATCCGTATAGACAAACCTGTTTCGAAGATGAAAACGAGCAGGTTTGTCTATTTTTATATCCTGCATTTGCTCTCTTTTGGCCCGACTGTCGGCGGCCGGACGGACGTCTTATTTGTAGTAATACCGCGTTCCCTGTTCCGTTTCGACCCGTCCCAGGGACGCGCCCATCACCTGCTCCAACATATGACTTTCATACAGCTCCTCCGGCGTTCCGACCTTGCAGAGTCTTCCCTCAGACAGCAACGCCGCCCGGTGGGCAAACCGCAGGGCAAGACACAGCTCATGGAGAACCATCACCACGGCTTTTCCCTCCTCCGCGAGACGCCGCCCCAAAGCCATTACCTCCAGCTGACAGTTCACATCCAGATAGGTGGTGGGTTCGTCCATAAAGATCGTGGGGGTATCCTGCGCGAGCGCCATCGCCAGGTATATTTTCTGCCGCTGTCCGCCGGAAAGCTCGCCGAGAGGACAATCCGCCAGTTCTTCCGCACCGACCAGGCGAAGCGCCCGGTTCACCATTTCATAATCCCGGCTGCGGTAGCGTCTGGGATAGGTAAGATGGGGAAAACGGCCGTGAAGCACCATCCGCCGGGCTGTGATGTTGGGCACAGACCGCGCCTGCGGCAGATACGCCGTCTGCCGGGCGATTTCTTTTGTCCGCAGCTGTTCGATGGGGGCACCATCGAGCAGAATCTCTCCGCCGGTTTTGGCAAGTAGACCGTTGACTGTACGCAAAAGCGTACTTTTCCCGCATCCGTTGGGGCCCAGAACAGCGAACAATTCACCGGGGCGAAAGTCCAGGTCGATTCCATCGAGCACCGGTTTGCCGAAATAGCCCGCCCGGAGATTGCGCACCTGTATCATACCTCGCGCCCCCCTCCGCGCTGTTTGAAAAGCAGCCAGATAAAGAACGGTCCTCCCGCCAGAGACAGTACCACACCAAGCGGCAGTTCAAAGGGGGCAAACAGGAGCCGGGAGAGCAGGTCGCCAAACGTAAGCAATGCCGCCCCGCCCAAAGCGGAGGACAACAGGAGCGTGAAGCTGTCTTCCCCGAACAGGCGGCG
>ERZ1026998.476-NODE-476-length-13864-cov-6.318922_pt1 | contig 13864 bp, 10 predicted proteins | sample MGYA00519288_ERZ1026998 | MGnify/ENA primary metagenome ERZ1026998 (study PRJEB26926, sample SAMN06164454) | human gut metagenome | biome: ENVO:00009003; feature: ENVO:2100002; material: ENVO:00002003 | host: Homo sapiens | place: USA | collected 2012 ...
AGATGTAGAGAGGTCTCGTGGGCTCGGAGATGTGTATAAGAGACAGCATATATTATTTTCCAATGCTTGGCTGGAGTATATAAAAGTGGATTACAATCTTGTTCCTGTAGATGTTTTCAGTCTCTTTATATCATCAGCCATCACTATATGGGTAGGATATTACGTTGTCAAGAATTTGTCGGAACAAAGGTTTGAAAAGGAAATGCTCATTAATGATTTAAGAGCTATAGAGAAAGAAATCGAACAAGTTGAATTGGCTTTTAGAACATCAAGAATGGTAGATTTGGCCTATGTGTCAGGAAAAATGAATACAATAAAACGCTTGATTGATAGATTTGCTTTTACAGCTGAGATGTCAAACAATTTTATAAACAAAGAAGTCTCATCAATCAATGATACGTTTTTCTCTCTATATTCTGCTCTACTGACTTTGATGCATCATCAATGAATTCTAATGACATAGATTGCACATCCATCTATCAACTTACAGATGATCTTGTAAGAAAACTTAGAACAGCTACAATCCATTTAAATAAGAAGTAACTTTTTTCTTCCCCATCCCCTTGCCATTCCGGAAAGTTTTCCCCATATTTGCAGTGCTAAACATTTTAAACAGGGCGAGTGATCGCCGACCGCTTTGCCGTTGGCTTTTTTTATGCCAACCGGTAAACTACATATGATATTATTATAATACAAAGGTTCCGACCCCCGTGTGGAGCGTTAATGCGCCCACAGCCCTGTTTAAGGTGTTTAGCGACGGGAAAGCGGGACCTTTTTTTATTCCCCTCCCTCTTGATTTATTAATGTTTCATTTTAATTCGCTAAACAAAAATGAAGACAAACGTATTGAACGTAGCCGGAACAACTATCGGCACTGTAAGAACCAGTCTTGCTCGCCTCACAAATAAGGTGAGCAGCCAAGTGAAGAACCTCCTGGAAGCCTTGGACTGCCCTATCGAGACGGCAGCCGACGCTCACTATGTGAAGTGTACCTTGGCTTGCCTCCTATCCCCCATCTGCCCGCCCCTCCTGGCTGTGGCTGCCTACCAACTGTATCAAGCCCAAACGAAGAAAGGAGGTACGATATGACAAGAAAAGGAACATATAATTGCACCGACTTATACATCGAGAAAAAAATACGCTACGAAGAAGGAGGCTTCTTTGATGGGGATTTCTACACCTTGCACATAGGCGGAGATACGATTTCCTGCCTTATCATGGAGCAACTGAAAGACATGCATAAGTTACTGGGACAAGTCATTGAAGCCGAAACCAAACACCGAAAAGCTTTGGAAAAAATCTCGGAATCATTTCCTGTACCGGTCTTTTTCGGATTAGACGAAGAAAGATGAATGCTGCAAGCTCTGCACGAGTTCCTCTGGGTAAATTCATCGAAGCCGAGAATAAACGGCGCAAAGTATTGGATAAGCTCCCGGAAACACTACCTTTACCGGTGTTTAACGGATTGGATATATGATAGAATTATTGTTACTGTTTATATTGGTTTACGTGCTTCCCTGCCTGATGGTAGGGGCATTGGGATACGGGTTGAATGATCACTTCAGATTCTATTTCTGGGTGTCGTTCTTCTTGACCCCCATTATCGGACTGATAGTGGTCCTATATGACAAACTCCACAAAGGGCCAGGCAATTCGAACGATCAATCCCACTACGATGCCATTTATCCGGGATACCGCCCGGGTAAAAACGAGTGATGGTGAAATAACAGGAAAAGGGGGCTGTGTCAAAACTAAAATGACTACTCCTCAAAGTTACAGATTATAACTATAATATTTAAAAGGGTCGTATCAAACTCTGTATTGAGTAATGATACGGCCCTTTCTTTAGTCTTTCAAGATGCTCAAATTTCAAATTATAAGTTCATATTTTCAAAAAATGAGTTTTGACACACCTTCTCTTTTTTATTGTCTTTTCCACTGCCATCGTCTCGGTTTACCTTAGCCGGAAAAACGAAAGGCTATGGCAAAACTGACACCCGATTATATCCAATTCGTCTTATCGCTTAGCACTGATCAGGCACAACAGGAAATCCACAAACTCGAAAAAGCGTCATCCGAGCTGAAGAGCGAAAACAAGGAACTGCGCAAATCGATGGCCGAACTCACCGCAACCGGACGGCGCAACAGTGACGAATATCGCAACCTCGAAGAACAGTACAAGCGTAACAACCGTGCCATCGCGGAGAACACCGCCAAGACCAACGAACTGCTCCGCTCTATCAATATCCAGAACAAATCCTACAAACAGCTCTCGCAAGAGGCGAAACGCTTGCAACGCGAACTGGATAACACCGTCAAGGCGTTGGAGCCGGAACGGTACGCTGAACTCTCTGATCAGCTAGAGGACGTAAAAAAACGGATGAATGAACTAAGGGGAACATCAACAAACCTCAAAGACTCCTTCTTTTCTCTTAATAAAATAAAAACAACCCTGGCCGGAGCTTTCGCCCAAGTAGGCTACGCCGTCACACAGTCGATCGGCGAAGCCATCGGAAAGGTCAAAGAGTTTGCCCGTGAAAGCATAAATCTGGCGGTGAGTGCCGATGGCGTGACACACGCTTTCGAGCAGCTGGGACGTAGCGATCTCCTGGCAAGTCTCAGGGAACAGACCAAGGGGACAGTATCCGACCTACAGCTAATGACCGCACTGGTCAAGGCGCGCGACTTCCGCATCCCCTTGGATGAAATGGGTAAATTCCTAGCCTTTGCCCAACTGAAGGCACAGCAGACCGGGCAGAGCATCGACTATATGGTCGATTCCATCGTTACCGGTCTAGGTCGCCAAAGCCTCCTGATACTGGACAACCTCGGGCTGAGTGCCGCTGAAATCAAAGAGAAGATCGCCGAAACGGGCGACTTCATGCAAGGTGTGGGTGTCATCGTGGAGAAGCAGCTGCAACAAGCCGGAATGTACATCAGCGAAGCCGACAAAGTAGCTGCCGCCGATGTCCGGATGCAAAACGCCAAGTTGAAACTGGGTAAGGCGTTGTCGTGGCTGGGCGATCTCCAGCTGAAGTTCAAGAACAGCATGGCAGAGCTGATCAACTCCACTCTCTCCACCGCCAACGATAAATACGAAGAACAAAAAGCCAAGGTCATAGCCCTTGCCACCGAGACCGAACCGCTGGTCGACCGCTACGAGGAACTACGCTCGAAGATCAGCCTGACCGCCACCGAGCAGGACGAACTGAACGGCATCATCGCCCGGATCGCGCAGACCATCCCCAGCGCCGTTTCACAGATCGGGGCCTATGGGAAAGCCCTTGACATCAACAGTGAGCAGGCACGCAAGTTCATCGAGACACAGAAGCAGCTCATGCTCTACGACAATCGCAAGGCCATCGCCGAGGCTGAAAAGAACATCCGGGAATACCAAAAGAAATTCGCCCGTGCCAACTCCGTCATCCAGAACCAAGGGCGCAGCATCTACACTCCTACTTCCACTTTCGGTACGGGGCAGTACATTTGGGACAATTCTCCCGAAACCCTCGAACGCGCCACCGCAGAGGCCTCTCAGTACCGGGCACTGATCGACCGTGAGAACGACCGTCTGAAGGAACTGCGGGGCGAGAACCTCGAATCGCTGATCGAGAACCAGCAGAAGCAGCGTGAAGCCCGCGAGGAGTTCCTCCGGATGAACCGCGCGCAGCTCGAAGCCTGGCTCAAGGATGAGAAGAACGCCCAAAGCGAATACCGCGACATGGCGCAATCGTTCCTCGCCACCAAGGCCACCCCAACACCGGATAGTGGCGATAAATCCAAGAAGAAAGGCAAGAAATCATCAAAAAAATTTGATGTTACCGAACGGTATCCCCAATACAAAGGGACGTTCACCACCATCCAGGACGATATAGAAATCGTCTCCACCGAATTATTCAATATGTACCAGGAGCAAGACCGTTTGGCCGACTATGTCTGCAGGCAAGTCATCGGAAGCAGCTCCCTGATCGCCGACCTGTTCGCCAACGCTTCAGAAAAGAGCATGAGCGAGATACAGGCGATCATCGACAAAACCGAACAGCTCTTCTACTATCTGCGCGGCGGCTCCGGGATAACACGCGGGCAAATCCTTTCCCTTGGCATCAGCGAAAAGCAATTGGAGCTACTGGAAAAATCCCCCGAAGAAGTCAAGGCGTTAGGAGACGCGCTGAAGAAGATACGGGGTGAACTGGGCAGCCGTTCCCCTTTCCTCTTGCTGGAAGACCAGTTGGGCAAGGCAATAGAAAAACTCCGCAGCGGTGACCTGGCAGGTGGAATCGAAGGTATCGGGAACGCCGTCCAAGATTTTGCTCCCGCCTTGACAGAATTTGGCGAAAGCATCGGTGCCCTCTTTGGCAACGATGATGTATCCAACAAGATAAAAGGCATAACCGATGCTTTCGGCGGTATGGGCCAAACCGCAGCAGGCGTAGGGCGCATTATGGCCGGTGATATTGCAGGCGGAGCAATGTCAGCAGCAGGCGGTATCTCTAAACTTGTAGGGGCCATCTCCAGCTTGTTCGGTGCCGACTATTCCGAATACAACGAGATGGTCGAAAAGTACGAAGAACTGCTCGGTATTTGGGACGAACTGCTGGACGCCAAAAGGGCTTACATACAGGAAAGCTACGGCGCGGAAGCCATCAAAGCCGGTGAAGAGGCATTGAACATAACAAAGAACCAACTGGAAGTGGAAAAGAAGCTGGCGGAAATACGCCTGTCGTCCGGTAAATCCATCGGCAGCCACTCGCTTTGGTATCGCATGTGGAAAGGCTCCTACAAGTGGGAAGGCCAAAACTGGCGCGACGTGGCCGGAGAGGTCGAAAACGGACTAGCGAACGCAGGCCTGGGTAACGTATCCTTTACGCAGATGGAAAGTTTTCTCCAGATGTCATCCGAGCAGCTCCAGTGGATCAAGGAGAACTACGCCGGATTATGGTCTGTTATGGACGGGGAATTCCGGGAGCACCTGGAGAATATCATCGAGTTTGGCAACACAGAGCAGGAGATCCTGGAAGCCGTCAAGGCACAAATGACCGGCATCACATTCGAAGAGTTCGAAAATTCCTATATAGACATGTTACTGGACCTTGATTCAAGTAACGAGGACTTCGCCAACGACTTCGAAAAGAAACTGCAACAAGCCATCCTGCGATCGGTCATCGCCTCCAAATACAAAAATGAAATCAAGAAGCTCTACGACACTTGGGCGGGCTACGGGGAAGACGGGTACACGCCGAACGAAGTGGACCAGCTGAAGGAAATGCAACAGAACCTGACGGAATCCATGTTACAGGAACGGGAGCAGCTGGCATCCCTGTTTGGCTGGAGCGCGGATGCCAACGGAAACGACAGCAGCACCCAGACAGCCAGCCGGGGTAGCTTCGAGAGCATGCGCCAGGAAACCGGCGAAGAACTGAACGGGCGGTTTACGGCAGTACAGCAATCCGCTGTAAACTTGGAAAGGCTGGTTGAATCGTTACTTCAGGAAAACGGGGCTAACCTAGAGTGCATCACCGAAATACGCGACATACTCTACGAAAGCAACGGTTACCTCGGCAAGATTGAGACCTACGCCCGGTCGCTCAGCTCCATGAGGGAATCACTGGACAGCATCAAAGAAAACATCAAAAACATATAAACAATGATCAAAAACGCTACAATCAACGGAAACCCGCTATCGGTTTGGGGTGCCGCCCTGATGTCAGGCACAGTCGAAGTGTTACTCACCCCCGCACCGGTGAAAGAATATATCAAAGGTGAAAGCCGCCTGGAGCATGGATCGCGTATTGTGATGGCAAACGTCAAAACCGCATCGCGCGAAGTTTCCCTACCGTTCCTGATCGAGGGAGGCGGAAGGGAGGATTTCCTTCATAAATACATGTCCTTTGTCGACGAACTGTATAAAGGTAATATTGCACTGCATATACCAGAGTTGGACAAAACGTTCAGTCTGGCTTACCTCTCGTGTGGAAAATACGGGAGCTACGGCGATTGCCGGGCAAAACTGGTAGTCAAGTTCTTGGAGGCAATCCCGGTTGAAAACAAGGAAAAGAAATGATCGAAATCAAAGACATATCAGGTAGAACAAAACTGTACACCCTTCCGGGGAAAGAATCGGCTAGACGGTTTTCGCTGATGACAGAAGACAGCGTTCGGCTCGTATTCACGCTGGCTGAACCCGCCACGCTCTCCATCGGTGACCATATCGAGGTGGACGGCACCCCCTATTACCTGACTGAAACCGCCTATCCCAAGTACAACCCGACGACAGGCGGATATGATTACGACATCCGTTTCGATTCCCACTACTACAGGTGGAAGAACCATATCCTGTTTTATGACCGGCAGGGAAATCGTGAAGTCTCTTGGAGCCTTACACGCTCACCGGAGGCACATCTGGGTATAATCGTTTCAAACCTGCGTTCCTTGGGATTCACCTATAACGGGAAGGAATACACAGCCATCGTGGGCAGCGAGGTCAAGGCAGAAGCCAAGCCAGTCACTTACGACAGCACCAATATCATCGACGCACTTACCAAGATCGCCGAGGCGTGGGAGTGCGAATGGTGGGTTGTGGGAGAAAACATCTACCTGGGCAGACTGGAACTGCCCGGAGAACCCGTGACGCTGGAGATAGGCAAGGAAGCCAGCACGATGAGCCGGACGAAAAGTCGGGATCTCTATGCCACCCGCCTGTACGTGTTCGGCGGCGAGCGCAACATCCCCGACGACTACCGCGGGGGAGAAGCCGGAACAGTGGTGGAAGGGATCGTGAAGAAACGCTTGATGCTACCGGAAGGGACACCCTACATCGACGTGGTAGAAGGGCAAAAAGAAGGCGAAGTGGTGGAAACGGTGGTCGTGCTGGACGACATCTATCCACGGATTACCGGTGTAATGTCCTGCGTAACGGAAAAGGAGATTGAAGAAAAAGACGAAGGAACAAGCGAAACAACCCGGTTCACGGTATACCGCTTCAAAGACGCGGGGCTTCCGTTCTCCGAGAAATACATCCTGCCGGGCGAAGAGCTGAAGATCGTGTTTGAGAGTGGCACGCTGTCGGGCATGGAGTTCACTGTAACATTCAACCCGGACGGGCTGAACGAAAATAACCCCGAAGCACAAGTATTCGAGATCGTCCGCAACCAGGACTACGGGCAGTGGCTGCCCGAAGAACCGCTCGTGCCGCACGAGGGCGACCGCTACGTGCTGAGCGGTTTCGACACCTCATATGTCAGCGACGAACTGGTGCCAAAAGCCGAACAGGAACTCCTGACCCGTGCACTGGAGCTGAAGGAAAAGGCGACAGCCGACCCTTCCACCTATACCGTGCAGGTCGATTCATACCAGGCTTCCGGCTACGATGAACGCAACGGACTGTTGAACCCTGAAAAGGCGATAGACCTTCAACCCGGACAACGGGTGGAGCTGGTCAACCCAGGCTACTTCAAAGCGGGGCGCACCTCGCGGGTGATCGGCTACGAAAAGAAGCTCGATATCCCTTACGACTCCCCCTCCTACACCATTGGCGAAACTGCTGCCTATTCCCGCCTCGGGGAACTGGAGCAGAGGATCGACAATATCCAATATAAAGGCAATACCTACGTCAACCAAGGCAGTAACAGTAGTGGCTTCGGCGCGTATATCATAAAGAAAGACGACACGACCGCCGCCAGCGATGAAAACGTTTTCTCCTCCCTGCGCACGCTGAAGGAGATCAACAAACAGAAGCTCGATATCGACGGGATGTACCTGCGCAAGGACATAAACGACACGGCGCACGGCGATATCACATTCGACCGTACTATCGGCAGTACCATATACATTAACGGTATCGAAGGCGGTAAAGGTTGGAAGATTACATCTGATGGTGATATCGAAAGTGAATCGGCCGTGATCCGTTCGGATGCGGTTATAGGGAGTTCCATAGGCAGCCGTGATTTTGCCTCCGGCATGTTCGGTTATGGCTGGCGTATCGATTCGCCTACAGCTTCCGGCACGGTGGACAACTGGACGGTGCGGAAAACATTCAAAGTCTACGAGCTGGTTTATTCCCAGGTGTTGGGCCTGAACGGTTCCCATATCGTGGCGGACTTTAACAAGATAAAGACAGTCACTCCGCTCGGAACACACCGTTATCGCTGCGAGATGGACGACATGGGCGGCGAGATGTTCATGAATCTTCGAGATGGTGACCTGGTCCGTATCCAACAGCGGGACGGAAGGGGTGGAATCCGTTATCTGTTTGCCGAAGTGGAAAACGTGACATCGGAGAGGTTCGACCTTAAAGTGGTCGAAGGCAGTGACGAGCCAAAAGCCGGCGACACGGCATTCCGTATGGGTAATCTTAGAGACGGGAATCGCCAGGGGCTTATCTATTTGACTTCTTCCGACGATTATGCGCCTTACATAGATGTGCTTGATGAAGTGAGCAGCCCGCAACTCACAGCCGATAATACGAAGGTCCGCATCGGGAATCTGGGGGGGCTGACGGTCAACGGACGTACCCTTACAGGGCATGGCATCTATATTAATGGTGGTATCTTTCAGCATAGCACCTATTACCTGGAAGACGGAAGTACCATCGAGCAGACGTTCGAAGTGATGGAAGGCAGGCTCCGCAGTGAGATAGAAGGTGTACGAAGTGACATCTCCGGGGAAAAGGGAAATATCCTCCGGAATCCCTCGTTTGCATCCGACACCTATTATTGGGATGCGAAGAGCCTGGTGCATTACATTCCGGTCAAGGGTGGATGGCTTTGGCTGCCGTCCTCTTTCTATGTGGACAAAGAGACGTATGCGGGTATGTACCGTGACGGGAACCGCCGTGTCCTGAGAATCCTAAACAGCAGTGTCAGCCAGGCAAACGACCTGATGGATATCCCGGTGCATTCCCATCCGAGCGAGAATGGAAAATATACCTATTCTTTCTCCTTTCATTACCGGGTACTAAGGGCAGGTACATTGCGTGCCGGGGTGTCCGGATCGGAACTTTTCAAAGAAGAGAGTTTGTCGCCTTCGGATGGTTATAGCCTTTACTACCATACCGGTATGTGGGATGAGAAAGGCGATTTTGGCATTGCTTTCACCGGCGAGATACTGATATACGGTGTGACGCTCCGTAGCGATAGTGCGGCTGACGCATTCCTCTACCTTGCCACCGGCATAGAGCAGAGCGAGGAGCGGATCAAGCTATGGGCCACGAAACAGATCAAGGATTCCGAAGGAGTGATCACGAGCCGCTATGACAGCCAGCTTAGTATCATGGCGGACGATATCAATGCCCGTGTGACCTATTCAGAATACCAAAACGGGACTAACAGTCTTAAACAACAACTGCAAAGCCAGATCGACATCCAGGCGGATAGTATTGAGGCGGTAACGACTGACGTGAACAATTTGGACCGATATGTAAAGACCTCTGGTTTCATCACCAAGTCGGGATTCGCTTCGCTTTTTGCGGAAGAAGTTAACGATAGGGGGCTGGTGACTCAGGCTTATGTTTCCACATATGTAGGCAAACAGTTAAGCACGGTCGCAATAGGTGCAGACCAGATACATTTGGAAGGTTATACTACTGTTAATAGTGGCTTCAGCATAGACGGATCTGGAAATATGACTGCCAAAAACGGGACGTTTAGCGGGACAATTACGGCGAACGGTGGCCAGATTGGCCTTTTCAAGATAATAAATAATCGTCTTGTATGGGAAGGTTTGGATTATTTCGGGGATAAATCCCGCACTATAAAAATGGGTTATGGTAATAATAATGACGGATTGGTTGATATCGCATTTGGAGCGTCCACACAAGGCCGTTTTGGAGTGAAAGCGATAGGACGTGCTCCCGGTTCAGCAGCGATTTATGGTTCTAGCAAACAATCTCCTTCTTACCCATCCGGAGACACTGTTTGGGCTGCTTGGTTTGATGGCTATATCTATTCAGATGGATATTTCACCAAGAGTCCGAAAGGGAATGTGAGAGGGGGCTTAAAAGGGGCTTATAGAATAGATAACAGCGATACTTGGTTTGTATTTGACAATGGCATAGCCGTTGCTTGTACAAAGCCACGTTCGGTTGATTTTAATACAGATAATTTTTAATCTCAAAAAAATAGAAATTTATGAAACTGAATTTGCATGTGCCGTTCAAAGCTTGGAACGGGGAAGAGATAAAAGAAAGAAAAGGCGAGGAAGAAAAAGCCAAGATGATAGATGAAACGGTAAGCCTGCTTCTTTTCAGCGGGGATTTTATCCGTCCGTCGTCGGATGCCGAGATGGTCGCGAAACAGAAGCTTGCCTCCTATGAATTGTATTGCAAGATATCCAAGGCAAAAGGCGTAGTGGAGCTGACGGCCGAGGAAGCAGCTTTGGTCAAGCAGGCCGCTGCGGTGCTCAATCCGGGGGGATATGGACAGATTGTAGAACTGATAGAAAAAAAGTAGGCATATGGAAACACAGGTATTGACATCAAACGGAACAGTCCAATCCGGTAATGTGTCGGCCGAATATATGGCAACCCATGACCTCTCGGAAAACAAACATTCGTTTGTCTCTTACATAAAGAAGGACGGCAAACAGGTAGGGTATATGAACTACTCGGAAGGAAAACGTCTGACCTTGTCGCTTTCTGATCCGGATGCATTGACGGGTGAAGAACAAAAAAGTATTGTTGCTATTCTGATAGAGAAGCTCCAGGAAAAGAAGCAAATGACGGTACAGGTTTCGGATGCGGAATGAACTTTAAATAAAAAATGGAACATGTATGGCAGTAGGCGATATAATTACATCGGACGGTAAGACACTCACGATAGAAGACTTACGAAAGATCGCGGTCGAGGTCGAAAAGCTCATATCGAGCAATTCGAAGGATCCGGGCGAATGGGAGGAAGTAAAGAGCCTTTCCGGTATAACGTCACTTCCCGTCCTGCAATCCCTGGGAGCAAGTTACAAGCTGGTCCGCGTAGCCGTTGAGATATTGAAAGGTGTGGACGGTCATGATGTCGAGTTCCAGGTTGATGCGGACCGAACGGCCATCCAGTGGCGTAAGGTGAGTGTTTCCGGTGGCGAACCGTCCGAATGGAAGACGTTGATACAATTGTCCTATTTGAAAGGTGACGCGGGCGAAACCCCGGAGTTTCGCAAAGGTGACACCGGTTTGGAGTGGAAATATAAGAGCGAGGAAGATACGGCCTGGCGGTCGTTAATTGCCATTGATGATCTTCGCTGGCACTTTACGGACTTGACGAAAGACCAGATTGCAGAACTTTGGCATGAATTGCCGGATGATGTACTGACCGAGTTCCAGGCTCCGGCACTGGAAGCTGCCGAGGTAGCCAATGCCGGGGCGGACCGGGCCAATGCGGCCGCCGAGGCTACCGAACAAACGAACGTGGAAGTCTGTGAACAGGAGGCGGAGCGAATCAAGGCGGAAGCAGCACGTATAGAAGCGGAGATCGAAAGGGTTGCCGCTGAGCAGGAACGTTCCACTTCCGAGATTGCCCGTAAGAATTCCGAGACGAAACGGACCGAGGCGGAAGCTCTTCGCAGAAGCAATGAATCAGAGCGACAAACCGCCGAAACAGAACGCAAGGAATCGGAAACGGTCCGTAAGGAGGCTGAAACCATACGCAAAACAAGTGAGAGTGAGCGAAATACATCTGAAAACTTGCGCAAGGAAGCCGAAACAGCAAGGATAGAATCTGAATCGTCTCGCGTTCAGGTAGAAGCCAGTCGGGTAAGGGCGGAACAGACAAGAACGGAAACAGAAGTTGAAAGGACGAAGGCCGAGAGCAAACGCAAAGAGTCGGAATCAGTCCGTGTCGAGGCTGAATCGCTTCGTACTTTATCCGAAGAGCAACGTATCAAGGCCGAAGCCGTACGGGAAGCGGCTGAAATAGTCCGTGGAGTATCAGAAGAAGAGCGGGAAGCGGCGGAAGTGGTTCGCCAGAACCAGGAGGAAATTCGTCAAAGTCAAGAAACCAAACGGGAAACAAGTACAGAGATTTCTATTCAAAAAGCCAATGAGGCAGCTGATCGGGCCAACACTGCCGCCGAGGCTGCAGAAGGGATCGTTTCCGGTATTCGCCCTGATTGGCTCTCAGGAAAGGAATCGCCCAATTATATCAAGAACAAACCGGAGATCCCGACGTTGGAGGCTATCCCGGACGAAAATACATTGAGCTATGTCAATACCGACGGTACAACCATCAATTTTCGTATCGGTGATGATGTGCGTGTAGCGGAAGATGGCGAATATGTATTCTACCGGCTTTATGATCTTGCCGGGGGAAAAGCCTCGTGGCAGGAATCCGGCAGCGGTACAGCCTTGCCCGGTAATGTTTATCTGACAGGAGCCAATTATTACAATGAATCAGTACGAACGATAAAACAAGGATATTTAAGCAATGAGTAAGAAAGGTGCATTTATTTATCAACAGATCGAACTGACGACGGCTGAATGGGCCGATAACGCAACCGTCTACCCCACATCAGTCTGGTTATTTGAACGTTTGGAAAACGGTAAATTCAACATGAAGCTGGCTGATGGCGTTCATACGTTTGCCCAGTTGCCGGCCGTCATGCAGGAGGTGAAGGTCACGGTTAAAACGAATGATGCCACGACCTATATCCTGACGATCACGACGGCTGAAGGTAAGTTTGACACCCCGAACCTTCGGGGAAACAATGCTCCGGTTCCTTCGATCGATCCGGCAACGAAGCACTGGAAAATCGGCGACGAAGATACGGGGGTGGTAGCCGAAGGACAGGACGGGGAAAGCTACGACGACACGGAAATCAGGAACGCGCTGACAGCCTTGCAGCAGCAAGTCAACACGCTCGTTTCGGGTGACGCATCGAGTGCCATCGAGTCATTTAACGAGATCATCGCTTTCCTTGCCAACGTAGAGGACACACAGACGTTGCAAGGGATCATCGCCGGGCTGAACCAGAGCATCACAAACGTCCAGCAGGCGATTCCGACAAGGCTATCCCAGTTACAGAATGACGACCATACGGTCAAGGACGCTGCTTATGTCCATACGGATAATAATTACAGCAATGAAGAGAAAACGAAGGTATCGGACTCTTTGAGGTTGAAAGAGTATGTCGATGTCAGTACCTTAAAGTCACTTCCTTCATCACCGTATAACTTGCGTTTTACCTATTCGAGTACATCTGTGCAGGCGATCAACTTTGCGAATATAGGAAGCGTTCCCGAGATGCAGGAGTTTTATCTGTCCATTAAGAACAACACCGGATCAACGATTAACCAACCGATCCCAAACGGTTCGGGCTGGCAATCGGAGGAAACAAGCGTTGAACTGCCAGCTGGTAAAGCCACAGGGGTATCGCTGAAAAAAGAACATGGGATAATTGTCGTGAGAGTATAATGAAAGGAGGTGAGAGATGAAGAGAAGGGTGATGATGGGAAAAAATGTTGGTATGCCTGATGATAATACGGTCTTTCTATTAAACTTTGATAAAGAGCCTATTCACGATATGTTGGGAAAATCTGTCTCTAAAGAAGGATCAGTAATTATCCTTTCTAATGGAAGATTCAAGTCCTGTGGCCAGTTTGGAAATGGAGTATTATTGTTGGACCGGTCTTGGTATGCTAATCTTATATCTACAGGGTATTTTACTATTGATTTTTGGATATATCCTAATGAAAGAAATGAATCATTATTATTCGGTTGCACCCAAGCAGAAGACAGTATAAGACAATGTGGAGCACTATTTTTATATATTTATAATGGTTTGGGTATAACCTTTCATGCCGATAATACATCTGAATCCTTTATTTCCACGTACACATATCCAACTTTAAAAAAATGGTCACATATAGCAGTGGCTGTCTCTT
>ERZ1026998.481-NODE-481-length-13742-cov-4.777307_pt1 | contig 13742 bp, 12 predicted proteins | sample MGYA00519288_ERZ1026998 | MGnify/ENA primary metagenome ERZ1026998 (study PRJEB26926, sample SAMN06164454) | human gut metagenome | biome: ENVO:00009003; feature: ENVO:2100002; material: ENVO:00002003 | host: Homo sapiens | place: USA | collected 2012 ...
CACTTCTAGCTTCGTCGGCAGCGTCAGATGTGTATAAGAGACAGGGTGGGAACGGCATCTTCGTCGGCAACTGTCGTATCGGGAAGCATGGCAAAGCCTGCATAGGCGGTGAGCAAACCGTGCTCGGAAACATCGAGACCTGCAAGCTCATCCTCCCTGTCGGCTCGAAGACCGATGGTGTGCTTGATCGCGAGAAACACGATGGTAATGACGATTGCGGCATAGGCCGCGACCGAGAGAACACCGAGGCACTGTACACCGAGGAAGTGGAAGCCGCCGCCGTAGAACAGACCTTTTTCGGTGGTGACGCCGGTTGCAAAGAGGCCGGTCAGAATAGTGCCGAGCGCGCCGCATACGCAGTGTACCGAAACGGCGCCGACGGGATCGTCGATCCTCGCAATCTTATCAAAAAATTCCACAGCGAAGACAACGACCACACCGCAGATAAGACCGATGACGGCAGCACCGATGGGATTTACGGCGTCACAGCCTGCGGTAATACCAACAAGGCCGGCCAGAGCTGCGTTGTAGGTCATCGAAACATCGGGCTTCTTATAACGAATCCAGGTTACAATCAGGGTGGTGCAGCAGGCAAGCGCAGCGGACAGGTTGGTGTTAAAAAACACACGACCGGCGGTCTCCATCAAGGTGTCACTGTTCATACCAACGGTAGATGCACCATTAAATCCAAACCAGCAGAACCAGAGGATAAATACACCGAGGGCGGCAAAGGTAATGTTATGACCGAGAATCGCGCGGGGTTTACCATTCCTATCATACTTGCCGATACGGGGACCGAGAATTGCGGCGCCGACTAATGCACAGACACCGCCGACCATATGTACTGCGGTAGAACCGGCAAAATCGTGGAAACCGATCTGACTGAGCCAACCGCCGCCCCAGATCCAGTGACCGGAGATGGGGTAGATAATCAGCGAAATTGCTGCGGAATAAATGCAGTAAGCACTGAACCTGGTTCTTTCAGCCATTGCACCGGAAACGATGGTAGAGGCAGTTGCACAGAAAACGGTTTGAAAAATTGCGAACGTCCAAAGGGGAACACCATCTGGAAGAATATGACTGTAATCCCCCATAATGAGCGGATCAATGGTACCGAAAAGTGCGGTACCGCTTCCGAACATCAGCCCGAAACCAACCAGCCAGAAGGCCGGGGTTCCGATACAGAAATCCATAAGGTTTTTCATCAAAATATTGCCGGTATTCTTTGCTCTGGTAAATCCGGCTTCGCAAAGCGAAAAGCCTGCCTGCATAAAGAATACGAGTGCGGCGCCGATAAGTACCCAAATGGTATTAACAGGGCTGTACGTCATAATAGATCATCTTCTTTCTTTACTTTACGCCAAACAGAAGATCAGCATAGGTCGGGAAAGGCCAGTAAGTCTTGGCAGTAAGAATCTCGGCTTCGTCACAGGCCACTCTCAGTTCGCCCATCTTCGCCAGTACAGTGTCGCGGATCATGGCAGACTCGGTACCGATATCATCGGCATTACCGAGCTGAACAACTGCCATTTCCAGAGCTTCGACACCGGACGCGATTCTGTCAGTCAGCGCAGACAGCTTCTTAATCAGACCGGTTTCAAAACTGCATACAAGTGAGGCATCCAATGCCTTCTTGGCGGTGGCTGCCTTTGCCACAGAAGCGGCGTATGCTTCGACAGCGGGAGCGATCTGTGTTCTTGCCATATCCACCATCGTATTGGCTTCAATCACCACTGTCTTGCAGTAGTTTTCTAAAGTGATTTCATAGCGGGATCTGATTTCCGCTTCCGTAAATACACCGTGGGAAGTGAGCATATCCACGTTCTTTTTATCCAGCAGGTGAGGAACTGCGTCCGGCGTGGTGCGCAGATTCATCAGTTTACGTCTTTCGGTTGCTTCTCGGATCCAACTATCGTCATAGCCGTTGCCGTTAAAAATGATATTCTTATGGTCCTTGATGGTCTTCTGAATCATCTCGTGCAGTGCGGTTTCAAAGTCTGCGGCGCCTTCGAGACGGTCGGCATAGATTTTCAGACTTTCGGCAACTGCTGTGTTCAGCATAATGTTTGCACAGGCGATACTGTTGGAAGAGCCGAGCATACGGAATTCAAACTTATTGCCGGTAAAGGCAAAGGGGGAGGTTCTGTTACGGTCAGTGGTATCACGGTTGAACTTCGGCAGAACATCAACACCGAGCTTCATCTGCGTTTTTGCAGTACCCTCATAAGGCATGTCGGTTTCGATAGCCTCCAGAACAGCATTCAGTTCATCGCCGAGAAAGATAGAAACAACCGCGGGAGGCGCTTCGTTTGCACCGAGACGGTGATCGTTGCCGGCTGTGGCAACCGAGATGCGCAGAAGATCCTGATAATCGTCCACTGCTTTGATTACGGCGCACAGGAACAACAGGAACTGAGCGTTTTCATAAGGTGTTGCACCCGGAGAAAGCAGATTCTGACCGGCATCGGTTGCAATCGACCAGTTGTTATGCTTGCCGCTGCCGTTGACACCGGCAAAGGGTTTCTCGTGGAGCAAACAAACCAGGCCGTGCTTAGAGGCAACCCTCTGCATAATTTCCATTGTGAGCTGGTTGTGGTCGGTTGCGATGTTGGTTGTGGTATAGATAGGAGCCAGTTCGTGCTGAGCGGGAGCTACCTCGTTATGCTCGGTCTTTGCCAGAATACCCAGCTTCCAGAGTTCATCGTTCAGCTCTTCCATATAAGCGGCTACTCTGGGTTTGATAACGCCGAAATAGTGATCGTCCATCTCCTGTCCCTTGGGAGGCTTCGCGCCGAACAGGGTGCGGCCGGTAAAGCGAAGGTCGGGACGCTGTTCGTACATTTCCCTGGTTACAAGGAAGTATTCCTGCTCGGGGCCGACGGAACTGGTAACACGCTTTACGCTATCGTTGCCGAACAGTCGGAGGATCCGGAGCGCCTGCTTATTCAGTGCTTCCATGGAACGAAGCAGTGGCGTTTTCTTATCAAGCGCATGCCCACCATAGGAGCAGAACGCCGTGGGGATGCACAGGGTCTTCCCTTTGATAAACGCATAGGAGGTAGGATCCCACGCCGTATATCCTCTTGCTTCAAAGGTGGCGCGCAGTCCGCCGCTGGGGAAGGAAGACGCGTCCGGCTCGCCTTTAATAAGCTCCTTGCCGGAAAACTCCATGATGACACTGCCATCGGGAGCGGGTGTGATAAAACTGTCATGCTTTTCTGCGGTAATGCCGGTGAGCGGCTGGAACCAGTGTGTATAGTGGGTTGCGCCTTTGGAAACTGCCCAATCTTTCATGGCGGTTGCGACAGCATTGGCAACGCTGATATCCAACTCTGTTCCTTCGTCAATGGTCTTTTTGAGGGAGGAATACACTTTGTTGGGCAGAGTGGCCTTCATTACTCTGTCGTCAAAGACCATACTGCCGAAATCGTCCTTTACTGTGCTCATGCTCTATTCTCCTTTGCAAATTGAATCGTAGTTGTTGAAATGGATAAAGGCGCCTTCCATGCGTAAAAACATGAAAGACGCCTTTGCCTTTATGTATGATTCGGTTTTCTGATTACACAATTCCCTGTGCGGTCATGGCATCAACGACCTTTTCGAAACCGGCGATGTTAGCGCCGACAACAAAATTGTCTTCAAAGCCGTATTTCTTTGCAGCATTGTCGATGTTGTGGTACAGATCCACCATAATACCTTTGAGTCTGGTATCGACCTTTTCAAAGGACCAATGCAGTCTCTCGCTATTCTGTGACATTTCGAGAGCGGAGGTGGCAACGCCGCCGGCGTTTGCTGCTTTGCCGGGCAGAAAGTAAATGCCGTTGGCCAGAAAGTAATCGGTTGCTTCTGCGGTCGAGGGCATATTGGCGCCTTCCGCTACGGCAATGACACCGTTTGCAACCAGGGTTTTTGCCTCTTCCAGACCGAGTTCATTTTGGGTGGCACAAGGAAGTGCAATATCACTCTGAATAGTCCATACACCGTTGCCCTCGTGATACTGCGCATGTGGTCTGTATTTGACATATTCGGTCAGGCGCTGTCGCTTGACCTCTTTGATCTCTTTGAGGGAAGCAACGTCAATGCCATCGGGATCGTAAATCCAACCGGTAGAATCGGAACAGGTAACCGCTGTAGCGCCGAGCTGCTGCGCTTTTTCAATCGCATAGATCGCAACATTGCCTGAGCCGGAGACAGTAACGGTTTTTCCTTCGATGGACTCACCATGACACTTCAGCATTTCTTCTACAATGTACAGAAGTCCGTAGCCGGTTGCTTCGGTTCTTGCAAAAGAGCCGCCGTAGGAAAAACCTTTACCGGTTAAAACACCCTCGAACAATCCGCGGAGCTTTTTATATTGGCCGAACATATAGCCTATCTCACGACTGCCTACACCGATATCGCCGGCGGGGACATCGGTATCAGCACCGATGTATTTGCAAAGTTCGCTCATAAAGCTCTGGCAGAACGCCATAACCTCCCGGTCGGATTTGCCTTTTGGATCAAAGTCCGAACCGCCTTTGCCACCGCCGATCGGAAGACCCGTCAGAGAATTCTTGAATATCTGTTCGAAACCGAGGAACTTGATAATGCCGAGATTGACGGACGGATGCAAACGAAGCCCGCCTTTATAAGGTCCAATGGCACTGTTAAACTGCACGCGATATCCGGTATTGACGTGAACCTGGCCGTTATCATCGATCCACGGCACACGAAATTTAATTTGCCTTTCCGGATTTACCAGCCTTTCAAGCAGCGCATCTCTGCGAAACGCCTGCTCATTTGCATCCACCACCGGACGAAGAGAATCAAGGACTTCCTTGACCGCCTGATGAAACTCCGGTTCATTAGGATTTTCTTTTACCACGCGTTCGATTACTTCGTCTACGTACGACATCGGATTTCCCCCTTATATGTAAAAAGAAAAGCCGCCTTTAGCGGTAGAGAAAATTCTCTACAACATGAAAGACGTCCTTGCCTTCTTACATATGAAATTTGATCCTGAAAAAGCAAAATAGCGTCTTTGAGCATGCACACTCAAAGACGCCTTTGCCTTTACATGTCGCATTATACGCCTCCCAGAAAATTTTGTCAACCCGTTTTTGCAACTTTTTCAGAAAATCCTGCAAAAACTTTTAGAATCTTGCGTTTTCGCCTTGACATAATGCAATTTCAGGGGTATAATAATTGCAAATGAGCAAAGGCGTTCATTTTGGTACAGACAAGTTTCTGTGCTGAAATGAGCGCCTTTTCTTTTTTAGTTTTCCACGAAAGGAAAGTAACCGATATGAAAGTAGAAGGCCAGGTGCGAATCCCATCCGGATGTGCGATCGCGGCAGTTATCTCCAAAGAAGGCAACCGAATGTCCGGCGAGATGATTACCCATGCTATGGAGCCGATGCACGACCGATCCAACGGGCTTGGCGGCGGTTTCGCCGGTTACGGCATTTATCCTGAATACAAAGATTTTTATGCGTTGCATATGTTCTTTGACGGACGTGCCGCGCGAAAAAATTGTGAAGCATTCCTGAAGGAACGCTTTGAGATCGTGGAATCGGAAATCATTCCTACTCGTAAAATCCCTGCCATCGTCGATGAACCCATTATATGGAGATATTTTGTCGCGCCGCTTCAATCGGTTCTCGCCGATCAGCAGCTTGATGAAAAGGAATTCATTGCCCGTACCGTTATGAAAATAAACACGGAAATGAAAGGAGCCTATATCTTCTCCAGCGGCAAAAATATGGGTACATTCAAGGCGGTAGGCTTTCCGGAAGATGTCGGTGTTTTCTATAAATTAGAAGAATACGAGGGGTATTCCTGGACGGCACATGGTCGCTATCCGACCAACACACCCGGCTGGTGGGGCGGCGCACACCCCTTCACCTTGCTTGATTGGTCCGTCGTACATAACGGTGAGATTTCCTCCTACGATGCGAACCGCCGTTTCATCGAAATGTTCGGTTATAAATGTACACTGCAAACGGATACCGAAGTGATTACCTATATCATGGATTATCTTATCCGTGTTCAGGAACTCACACTCGGCGAAGCGGCAAGCGTGATCGCGGCGCCGTTCTGGAGCACTATTGAAGGGAAAACGGATATGGAAGATAAAAACAAGCACATATATCTTCGTACCCTTTTCCCAAGCTTGCTTATCACGGGCCCGTTCTCCATTGTTTTAGGATTTAACGGTGGGCTCATGGCTCTCAACGACCGTTTGAAGCTGCGCTCAATGGTAGTGGGCGAAAAAGATGACAAGGTATTTATCGCCAGCGAAGAGGCTGCCATTCGTACCATGGAGCCTGATGCTGAAAATATTTGGGCGCCGACGGGTGGAGAACCCATTATCGTAAAGGTTAAGGAGGGCAAATTCTAATGGGTCTCGAATTTATCTATCCCGAATTTGAGGTAGTCAGAAACACAGACCGCTGCATTGCCTGCCGAGTATGTGAGCGGCAGTGTGCGAACGAAGTACATACCTTTCGCGAAGAAAAAGGCGTTATGATAGCGGATGAAACGAAATGTGTCAACTGTCAGCGGTGTGTATCTCTCTGCCCGACAAGAGCACTTAAAATCGTAAAAAGTGATTGTATGCTTCGCGAAAATGCCAACTGGCAGAACGAAACTATAAAGGAAATCTATAAGCAGGCAAACAGCGGCGGTGTTCTTCTGTCCTCTATGGGTAACCCCAAACCGTTGCCTGTATATTGGGACAAAATACTGATTAACGCCTCGCAGGTTACAAATCCGCCGATCGATCCTTTGCGTGAACCGATGGAAACCCGTGTGTTTTTAGGAAAGAAGCCCTCCAAAGTCCAGCGGGATGAAAACGGAAAGTTGAAATGCGAGCTACCTCCTCAGATCGAACTTTCCATGCCGATTATGTTTTCCGCAATGAGTTATGGTTCTATCAGCTATAATGCACACGCTTCTCTTGCCCGTGCGGCTACGGAGCTTGGTATCCTTTATAACACCGGTGAAGGCGGCCTGCATGAAGACTTCTACTGCTATGGAACGCATACGGTTGTTCAGGTGGCCAGTGGACGCTTTGGTGTTCACGAGGACTACCTGAAAGCCGGGGCAGCCATTGAAATTAAGATGGGACAGGGGGCGAAGCCCGGAATCGGCGGACATTTGCCCGGTACGAAGATTATCGGCGATGTTTCCCGTACCCGCATGATTCCGGAGGGCTCGGATGCCATTTCTCCGGCACCCCATCACGATATTTACTCCATTGAGGACCTGCGGCAGCTTGTATTTTCCCTGAAAGAGGCTACCGAATACCAGAAACCCGTTATCGTAAAGGTTGCTGCCGTTCACAACATCGCCGCTATTGCAAGCGGTATTGCCAGAAGCGGTGCGGACATTATTGCCATTGACGGCTTCCGCGGCGGCACGGGTGCGGCTCCTACACGCATCCGCGACAATGTCGGCATCCCGATTGAACTGGCACTTGCCGCCGTGGATCAAAGACTTCGTGACGAGGGCATCCGCAACAATGTTTCGCTTGTTGTAGGTGGCTCTATCCGCAGTGCCGCAGATGTTGTAAAGGCCATTGCTCTCGGCGCAGATGCCTGTTATGTTGCGACAGCGGCCCTGCTTGCGCTCGGCTGCCATCTTTGCCGTACCTGTCAAAGTGGCAAATGCAACTGGGGCATCGCAACCCAGCGCCCCGAGCTTGTCAAGCGGCTCAATCCCGATATGGGCAGCGAGCGTCTTGTCAATTTGATGAACGCCTGGCGACATGAGATCAAGGAGCTTATGGGCGGTATGGGCATCAACTCCATTGAGTCTCTTAGAGGTAACCGCCTGATGCTGCGCGGCGTTGGTTTGACACACAAAGAACTGGAGATCCTTGGTATCTCTCATGCGGGAGAGTGATAAGAAATGAAACGGACATATGTAAACGAAGAATGGTGTCTTGGCTGTCACTTGTGCGAATATAATTGTGCTTTTGCCAATTCCGGTATGACGGATATGGTAACGGCCCTGAAAGGCAAACCCATCTATCCCCGTATCCACATCGAGGGGAATGACAAGATTTCCTATGCGGTATCCTGCCGCCATTGCACTGATCCGATCTGTGTGAAAAGCTGTATTGCCGGTGCGATTTCCAAAATAGACGGTGTGGTTCGGGTGGATAAAAACAAGTGCGTAGGCTGCCTTACCTGTGTGCTGGTATGTCCTTACGGATCGCTTGCGCTCGATGAAAACGGTGTGATGCAGAAATGCGAGCTCTGCCTGCGGAACGCCTGCGGAGAGCCTGCCTGTGTCAAGGGATGTCCCAACAGAGCAATCGTCTATGAAGAGCGAGGTGAGGCTGAATGAAACAATATGTGATCATCGGTAACGGCGTAGCCGCTGTGGGTGCGATTGAGGGTATCCGAAGCGTGGATAAGGAAGGGAAGATTACCGTTGTTTCCGAAGAAAACCACCCTGTCTACTGCCGCCCTCTCATCTCGTACTATCTGGAACACAAAACAGATCCAGAGCGTATGAACTATCGCGGCACCGATTTTTACGACAAAATGGGTTGTGATGTGCTCTACGGCAAGCAGGTAACAGGTATTGATACGAATACGAAAACAGTGATGATTGGCGACGGTACCGAACTTGCGTATACCACTGTTTGTGTGGCGACCGGTTCAGCCCCGTTTGTGCCTCCCTTCGAAGGACTGGAAACTGTCGAAAACAAGTTCTGCTTTATGACGCTTGACGATACCTTTGCCCTTGAAAAGGCAATCAGCAAAGACAGCAGGGTGTTGGTCATCGGCGCCGGTCTCATCGGACTGAAATGCGCCGAAGGCCTTCGTGATCGTGTCGCCAGTATTACGGTTTGCGACCTTGCGGATCGTGTGCTCTCCAGTATTCTGGATACCGAATGCGCGGCAATGATGCAAAAGCATCTGGAGACAAACGGCATCCGTTTTATACTGGGGGATACAGCGGTTCGCTTTGACAAAAATACAGCCACTATGAAAAGCGGCGAAACGGTAGAATTTGATGTGCTTGTTTTGGCTGTTGGCGTTCGTGCCAACACCTCTCTTGTGAAGATGCTCGATGGCGAGGTTAACCGGGGAATCATTGTCAACGACAAAATGGAAACATCGATTCCGGATATTTTTGCCGCGGGCGACTGTACCGAGGGCCATGATATTTCTTCCGGCCAGAAAAAAGTTCTTGCTATTTTGCCGAATGCCTATATGCAGGGACATACCGCGGGTGTAAATATGGCAGGCGGTCTCGAAGCTTTTGATCAGGCTGTTCCCATGAATTCTATTGGTTTCTTTGGTCTGCACGCAATGACTGCGGGAACTTATGATGGAGAAATATACGAAGAAAAGAAAGAAAACACATGGAAACAGCTGTTTATGAAGGACGGCTTTTTAAAAGGATTCATTCTGATCGGCCGAACAGAGAGGGCCGGCATATACACCTCCCTGATTCGTGAAAGAATACCGCTTGATACCATAGATTGGGAAACGATGAAAGTGTCGGCGACTTCTGTCGCGTTTTCACAGGAAAAGCGTAGAAAAATGTTGGGAGGTGTGGTATAATATGTGGTATAATATTATGTTGTTAAATGTTAGGGGCCTTGATTATAAAACCATAAACGATACCCTCCGTACTATTCAGGGAGATTGTCAAATCGATGGCTGCTGTGGCCAGCGCTTCATTGCCGCAGGTATGTCTGATAAAAACATTACGATTGACGGTGTACCGGGAAATGCCCTTGGTGCATATTTAAATGGTGCTGTCATTACCGTGAACGCCAATGCCCAGGATGCTGTCGGCGATACTATGAACGAAGGCAAAATCGTTATACACGGCAATATTGGCGATGCCGCCGGATACGCTATGCGAGGCGGTAAGATATTTGTTAAGGGAAACGCAGGCTACCGTGCGGGAATTCATATGAAAGCATATAAGGATAAGGTTCCCGTTATGGTAATAGGCGGCACTGCCGGCAGCTTTCTCGGCGAATATCAAGCCGGAGGCGTGATTGTTGTCCTCGGACTGGAGGCGACAGACAAAAAGATCGTGGGATTCTTCCCATGTACCGGCATGCACGGCGGGAAGATGTTTCTCAGAGGCGAATGTAAAGAGGTAAAATTCCCAAGCCAGGTGACTGCACGTCCCGCCGATGAAACAGATAGAGAAGAATTAAAAGCGTATGTCGCCGAATACTGCGATTTATTCGGTTGTGACATTGACGAGGTGCTGACCTTCCCCTTTACTGTCGTTACCCCAGACAATCAAAATCCATACAAGCAGATGTATGTAGCAAATTAAGAAGAACGAGGTAGGATATTATGAAGTATTCCAAGGAAGAGGTAATGCAGTATGTCCGGGAGGAAGATGTAAAGTTTATTCGTCTTGCCTTTTGCGATGTATTCGGAAAGCAAAAAAATATATCCATTATGCCGGAGGAGCTGCCTCGCGCCTTTGAATACGGAATTGCCTTCGATGCTTCCGCGATCACAGGCTTTGGCGATGAATCCCGATGTGATCTTCTGCTCCATCCTGATCCCGAAACGTTGATGCTGCTTCCGTGGAGACCGGAGCACGGCAAGGTCGTGCGTATGTTTACCAGCATTTCGTATCCGGATGGAACACCGTTTGAGTGCGACACGCGCAGTTTGCTGAAAAAGGCTGTGGCTGATGCGCAAAAGGCAGGCTATACCTTTGCCTTCGGCGCCGAGCAGGAATTCTATCTATTTGAGCTTGACGAAAAGAACAGGCCTACCAAGATTCCTTACGACGCCGCCGGATATATGGATATTGCTCCCGAAGACAAAGGCGAAAACATCCGCCGTGAAATCTGCCTTACCTTAGAACAGATGGGTATCCGTCCGGAGAGTTCGCATCATGAGGAAGGCCCCGGACAGAACGAAATCGACTTCCGCTATTCCGACGCGCTCTCTGCCGCCGACAATGCGATGACCTTCCAGACCATTGTGAAAACTATTGCACGCAGAAATGGTCTTTGTGCGGATTTTTCCGCAAAGCCGCTTGACGATGAACCGGGGAACGGATTCCATATCAACATGTCTGTTAAGCCTTGTGAAGGCTCGGAAAATCTTTGCTATATGATCGCCGGTATTCTGGATAAGGTTGTGGAAATGACCGCGTTTCTCAATCCGACCGAAAATTCCTACAAGCGTTTCGGTGTGGATAAAGCACCCGGATACGTATCCTGGTCAAGCGAAAACCGCTCCCAGCTTGTTCGTATTCCTGCCGCGGTTGGTGAATACCGTCGTGCCGAGCTTCGCTCTCCCGACCCGACCGCCAATCCGTATTTGGCTTTTGCGTTTATGATTTATGCCGGTCTGTATGGGCTGCAGAACAAGCTGGATATGCCCAATGCAACCAATATCAACCTGTATAAAACCGATACCGGGACTCTGGCAAAGTTCAAAAAACTGCCGGAGAATTTGGAAGCGGCTTGTAAGGTTGCTGCGGCCAGTGAATTTGTCAAAGCTCACGTACCGGCAGCGATCCTGAATATCTATTGTCATAAATAAGCGAGCTGATTGTCGGTTGAATGGGAGGGGTGCAACATGAGTCTGAAAGAACGGGTCTATAGTGTTCTGATCGTTTCGGCGGCAGACAATTTCAATACCGCGTTCTCCGCTTTGTTGCCCGAATCCAAATACAAGCCCGTTTACACTGCGGCGAGTATAAGTACCGCCAAAAGAGCATTGGCGGATCGTGCGTTTGACTTTGTCATTATCAACTCGCCCTTACCGGACGATATAGGTACACGGCTTGCGATCGATATCTGCAATTCTAAAGAAGTGGTTGTGTTGCTTCTGGTTCGGTCTGAACTGCATGCTGAAATTTATGATAAAGTTGCCGAATACGGCGTCTTTACTCTGCCAAAGCCAACCTCAAAACCAACGCTGGTAGCCTCTCTCGATTGGATGGTAAGCGCAAGGGAAAGGCTGAGGCGCGCAGAAAAGAAATCGCTTTCCATTGAAGAAAAGATGGAGGAAATTCGCATCGTCAACCGGGCAAAGTGGTTGCTGATCCGAGAGATTAAAATGGATGAACCGGATGCGCACCGATACATAGAAAAGCAGGCGATGGATCGTTGCATTTCAAAGCGTGAGGTCGCGGAAGAGATCATTAAAACTTATACATAACCATTATGTAGGACTTCCCCTCAGCCGTCTGCTGTTTTCATTTGTTTAAGCTCCCACTATGACAACACCTCCTGTTGTAGAAGGCATACAGCGGGAGGTGTTTCTACTCACTTAACAAGCTTTTCGCTGAAGAACGGAAAAATTTTCCTGATGTTTTGTATAACGTCTGGCGCGCCGCCCATACTGTCGGTATCAGAGAAACGACAGAAGGGCGGTTGTCTTCTATGAGCAGATGGATCAAAGCGCTGGCGCTGGGACTGACACTGGCGCTGCTGGTGTCACTCAGCGGCTTTGGCGCAGAGTGTGCACAAATCCGCGAGCGGGTGCTGCGGCTGCATGTGCTGGCAAATTCCGACAGCGAGGCGGACCAGGCGCTCAAGCTTCGGGTGCGGGATACCATCGTGGAGACGGCGGCCGGGCTGTTTGACGAGATCGGAAACGAGGCGGACGCGCTGGAACGGGCACGGGAGCAGCTGCCGCTGCTCGAGACGGCGGCGCAGCAGAGAGTCTATGACGAGGGCTACGATTATCAGGTGAAGGCGGAGCTCTGCGAGATGTATTTCACCACCCGGCAGTATGAGACGGTGACCCTGCCCGCCGGGATGTATGATGCACTGCGCATCACGATCGGGGAGGGCGCGGGACACAACTGGTGGTGTGTGGTGTTCCCGCCGATGTGTGTATCGACGGCGGTTGAGCACGCGGAGCTCGAGGATGTGCTGGACGAGGGACAGCAGGATATCGTGGAGAACCCGCAGAAATATGAGGTGCGATTTAAGATCGTAGAACTTTTTGAAGGGGCGTTCAACGCGGTTCGGGAGTTGTTTGCATAGAAGCGGGGCGGGATGTTGTCGGGACATCCCGCCTTCTTTTATCTGTTGCGGGGACATCTTGCGAAGCCATGGGGAAATATGGTATACTGAAGAAAATCGGAAAAGCCGAAGCAATAGTCTTTTACCATCATGGATGTATTATAGAGAGGATGGGGCGGCGTGGATGTGCAGGTTGGAGATATTCTGGAGATGAAAAAGCAGCATCCCTGCGGCAGTCATCGGTTCCTCGTGCTGCGGACGGGAATGGATTTTCGTCTCAAGTGCGAGGGCTGTGGTCACGAGCTGATGATCCCGCGCCATAAGGCCGAGCGCCATATCAAGAAAATTCAACGCGACTGAGGGGGAGCCCATATATGTTTGATCGCCTGAGCGAAGTCGAAAAGCGGTATGAGGAGATGGCGCAGCAGCTCTATGATCCGACGGTTGTTTCGGATGTCGAGCGCTACCGTTCGCTGATGAAGGAGAGCAGCCGACTCGCGCCGATTGTCGAGAAATACCGCGAATACCGCCGGGCGGAGACGGCGCAGACAGAGGCGCGCGCGCTGCTCGACGAGGGCGGACTGGACCGGGAGATGCGGGAGCTGGCGGAGAGCGAGCTGACCGAGAGCCGGGATCAGCTCAACCGTTGTGCCGAGGAACTGAAAATTCTGCTGCTGCCGCGCGACCCGAACGACGATCGCAACGTCATTGTAGAGATCCGCGCGGGCGCGGGTGGAGAGGAATCGGCGCTATTCGCCGCTTCGCTCTATCGGATGTATAC
>ERZ1026998.486-NODE-486-length-13594-cov-11.810326_pt1 | contig 13594 bp, 13 predicted proteins | sample MGYA00519288_ERZ1026998 | MGnify/ENA primary metagenome ERZ1026998 (study PRJEB26926, sample SAMN06164454) | human gut metagenome | biome: ENVO:00009003; feature: ENVO:2100002; material: ENVO:00002003 | host: Homo sapiens | place: USA | collected 2012 ...
AATATTGAAAAAATTTTTAATGGAGAAGAACTTTTAGCTATAATTATTCGTGATAATTTTCATGCAGTAGGAATAACATTCATTACACCTGATGATTATCCCCATCAGTTAGGATATATGAATCGTGAAAAAGATTATGTTATAGCACCGCATGTTCATAATAAAGTTCCTAGAACTGTAGATTTTACCCAGGAAACTCTTGTGGTAAAGAGTGGTGTTGTACGTGTGGATTTCTATACGCAGGAACAAAAGTATCTGGAGTCACGTATCATATATAAAGGTGATATCATTCTTCTTGCAGCAGGAGGTCATGGATTCAAGATGATACAACCTTCCGAGATGATAGAAATTAAGCAAGGTCCTTATGCTGGTGCTATGGACAAGGTTCGTTTTGAGCCAATTGAAGACGATAAAGTAATTTTAAAATAAAGAATATTATGGCATTTATTCCTGTTTGTGAGCCGATGCTCGCTGGTAATGAATTAAAATACGTAACAGAAGCTGTTTCCACTGGCTGGATATCATCTTCTGGAAAATATGTAACGGAGTTTGAAAAACAATTTGCTGAATATTGTGGTTGTAAGTATGGTATTGCTGTATGTAATGGTACTATAGCCCTTCATCTTGCTCTCATTGGATTGGGAATTGGTAAAGGTGACGAGGTTATTGTTCCTACATTCACGATGATTGCTTCTGCGTTTGCTGTATGTTATACAGGTGCTAAGCCAGTATTTGTCGATGCAGATAAAGATACTTGGAATATTGATGTGAAGAAGATAGAAGAAAAGATTACTTCTAAAACTAAAGCCATCATGCCTGTCCATATTTTTGGTAAGATGTGTGATATGGATGCTATTCATGCTTTGGCCAAGAAATATAATCTTTATGTTCTTGAGGATGCAGCAGAGGCTCATGGTGCTAGTTATCATGGGGTTAAAGCTGGTGCTAGTTCTGATATTGCAGCTTTTAGCTTCTTTGCTAATAAGAATATAACAACTGGTGAGGGTGGTATGGTTGTTACCAATAATAAAGAGTTCTACGATCGTGCTCGATATTTCAAGAATGTTTGTTTCCCTCTTGATGGTCCTCGTAACTATCAGCATGAAGATATCGGCTACAATTATCGTATGAGCAATGTCGTTGCAGCAATTGGACTTGCGCAAGTAGAGAAGGCAGACGATTATAAGGAGATGCGCATCCGTAATCATCAGCTCTACAAGAAATATTTGTCTGGTGTTTCTGGTATCCTTTTCCAGTCGGAGCCATATAAAGATTGTGTTGATGTATGTTGGATGAATACTATAGTAATCAATTCAAAGGAATATGGACATACAAAAGATGAACTCATTGCTTATCTTAAGGAAAATGAAATAGATACTCGACTCTTATTTACTGGTATGCATAAGCAAAAGGCTTTACAAGATTTTGGTTGTGATTGTTCTGGAGATTATCCTGTTTGTGAATGGTTAACTGAAAATGGATTTTATTTGCCTTCTGCAAGTAGTTTAACCGAAGACCAGATAAAGAAAATCTGTGATTTAATAATATCTTTTAAAAAATAAAGAAATAGGACTTGCTGTCTTAGATTAGCTTTGGTAATAAGAAGCTTATAACAGCAGCAAGTCCTTATTAAATGATTTATTATGGCTGATACTAAACTAATAGTAAATAATGCTTTAGTACTTTATTTGCGTTCTTTTCTATCTCTAGCAATCTCTCTATATGTTTCTAGGCTTGTCCTTAAATATCTCGGAGCAGAAGGGCTCGGGGTATATAGTGCTATAGGCGGAGTTGTAGCTTTGTTTGCATTTATTCAATCATCAATGGCAAGCGCATCTCAACGTTTCTTGGCCTTTTATATTGGAAAGAATAACAATGAACTATTAAAAAAGGTCTTTTCAATGTGTGTTAATATTCACGTATTAATCTCTTTGGCATTAATTGGCATATTAGAAATTGGTGGTTTGATTTACATTAATCACTATTTTAATTATGGTACAATTTCTATATTTGAAGTAAATGTTGTTTTCCAAACATCAGTCATAAGTCTCTTTTTCTTAATAAATTGTATTCCTTATAATAGTTTATTAATCGCGAGAGAGTCTATGAAAGCTTATGCTTATCTAGATATCTTAAACAGATTATTAAATTTAATTGGTGTAATGTTTCTGTGCTATGTTCCATTAAATTATCGCTTGTCATTGTATGCGTGTCTTTTGCTATTCTTGAATATACTGATAAATATATGTTATATGCAGATTTGTAAATGCCGTTTTGAAGAATCACATTATGTAAAATGTTGGGATAAGGGACTATTTAAAGATTTATTTTCTTATACAGGTTTCGTTACGTTGCCTGCTTTAGTGAGTATTGCAAAGACACAGGGAGTTGTTCTTCTTTTGAATAGTGTTTATGGGCCAGTTATAAATGCAGCACAGGGAATAGCTAATCAAATGAATAATGCTATTAGAATGTTTTCAAATAACATTGGAGTAGCATTTTCCCCACAGATAACTATCTCTTGTTCAAGAGGAGAATATGAAACAATGGAAAAATTATATGTGTTAGGATCAAAAATTACATTTTCATTATTTTTGCTATGTGCAATTCCTCTGATATTGAAAATGAATTTTTTCCTCGAAATATGGTTAGGAAATGTCCCTACATATACTGTAACGATAGCATCATTAATCTTGATTGATACTCTAATTTCTAGTATGACATCGTGCTTCAATACTGCAATTCGTGCAACAGGGAATATAAAATACTATGAGATTGTATATAATACTTTTCATTTAGTGGGGATATTTATTATTGTATTATATATACATTATGGTTGTAATTACTATACACCTTATGTTATATTAGCAATACTTTCTTATATATCTATGGGAATACAACTTTATTGCATGAAACGAGTATTAATGGGAATGTCGATAAGATATGTTCTTAGCTCTATTCTTAAAATGACCATTGTAGGAGCATTAGCATATATTTGCAGTTTAATAATCTCTTCATATTTCACAAATTCAATTATTGATGTCGTTATTTTTGTCCTTTGTTCAACAATAATGAATGCAATTTTTATCTATGTTTTTGGCATGGATAAAAAAGAACGCGAGAAAGTATTTAATTTAGTAAAATCCTTATTTTTTAAGAAATGAAAAAAAACGTAATAATTTGCTGTTCTCACTTATATGTACCTACAGCTCTTACATTTATCTTGAGTCATCCTGATATAACTCATTATATTTATACAAATAATCACTCTATAAAGTTATTGTTTGAAGGTTCATTACTTGTTGATAGCGTGCTAGAGGAACCACAAGGTTTGGATTCTTTTAATTTGTTTAAAGTTCATAAATTGAAAAGGTGGATAAAACAGCAGTTTACAGAGATTAAACCTGATACAATATTGTTTTTCCATGATGGTTATTGTATGCCAATTAATTGGTATATGAAAAACCAGAAAGATAATGTGCAAATTAATTATTGTCCAACTTATGTTGATAATATAAAAAGAGCTCATATAAACAGTTTTATACAAATTTGCTCTATATTAAAGGATAAAGTTCTATGGGGAATTAATACTATTCCAATAATTGGTTTAAATAAGACGATAACCCCATATCTTAATCCCTCATTTTTTTCTTTGATTGGAGCGAACATTTTAAAAATACCAGTAGATAAGCAATTAATTAAGAATAATATAAATTTGATATGTCCAACAATTTCTGGAATTAACAATGATGCAATAGTTTTTCTGCAATGCGAAATTGTCGGATATTCCATATCTGAAGAAGTCTATATTAATTATATTAATAGGATTATAAGTAGTTTAGATACTTCAAAATGCTTATTTAAAGCAAAGCCTGGTAGAACAAAGTGTTATGGTAGTGAAAATGCTTTAATAAAAATCCCAGACTATATCTCTGCTAGTTTAATCTTAAATAACTTTAAAGTAGTAATAGGGACTAGCAGTACGGTATTAGCTCAGTCTGCTAATGAAGGTATATTGGCAATAAGTTTGATGGAGTTAATACCGACGCAGGATGAGAAAGAAAAGAAATATGTAATTGATTATTTAAAAAATTTAAGTTCGTATATTAAGTTTCCAAAAACATTTGAGGAACTTAATGAACTGATTAATAATGCTTAACAAAAATGAAAATTGGAATTTGGCTTGGGAACACTCCACAAAAGACTAGAGGTGGAGCTTACTCGTATACTGATAGGCTTATAAAGCTTATAGATTCGTATGACTTTGAAGATTTAGATATTTGCTTTTTGGGATTACATAAGGCTGATGGTGGCTTTACCAAAGAGGTTGTTAGTATTTCGCTATTTCCTGATTCTTTTTATAAACTTATTAGTAAGTCACCTTTTTTGTATAGATTTGCAGAAAGAGTAGATAATTATTTACTGAAGAGGAAAGGTTTAAAGAAAATTCTAAGAAATACAGATGTTGGGTTAGTTTACTATTTGACACAGGCAATTTGTTTTGATAGTAATTTCCCTTTTATTGCTACGAATTGGGATATTGGGCATTGTTCAACTTATAGTTTCCCTGAAATAATGGAAAATGTAGAATATCGCAATTACTATTATCGTACAATATTACCGAAGGCTCTTATGGTATTATGCGATTCTGAAACAGGTAAATCTGAATTGTTGAAATATACAAATATTGGAGAGCATAAAATGCGAATATTTCCTATTTTCGCAGGAGAAGTCTCACAAATGTCTTTACCTGTTTTTAAAGAGAAAGAAATCCTTCATATGTATGGTGTTGAAAGAAATAAGTTTTTCTTTTATCCAGCTCAATTTTGGGCACATAAGAATCATTATAATCTTTTAAAAGCTTTTTTAAAATTTACAGAAGTATATCCTGATTTTAAATTGGTATTTAGTGGTTCAGATAAAGGTAATCTTAAATATATCAAAAACTATGTTAGCCAATTGGGGTTAGACGGAAAAGTTATTTTCTTGGGCTTTGCAAGTCTGGAAACCATATATTGTATGTATTCCAATGCGACCTCATTAGTTATGGCCTCACATTTTGGACCTACAAATATGCCACCTATAGAAGCTATGGAAATAGGATGCCCTGTTGTGTGTTCAGATCTCGGTGGACATCGGGAAATTCTTGGAAATAGTGCCGTATATTTTAATTCTTTTAAATCTGATTCTATATATAGGGCTTTGATAGAAATTGTTGAGAATAGGGATGAGTTTCTCCGACTACTATATGAACAAAAACATTTAACGGAATATAACGCTGACAAATCAATGCATAAATTGGTTTTACATCTAAGAGAAGCTCTTGAAATAAGAAAGAATTGGGGCATGTAGAATTTAAATTTAAATATCATTATGAATGATTTCAAAGATATAAAAGTAGCAGTAGCCGGCACCGGCTACGTAGGTCTGAGCATAGCAACCCTGTTATCTCAGCACCATCATGTAACAGCAGTAGATGTAATCCCAGAGAAGGTGGAGAAACTCAACAACAAGATTTCTCCAATCCAGGACGATTACATCGAAAAGTATTTGGCAGAAAAGCCATTGAACCTCGTGGCAACCCTTGACGGCAAATCAGCTTATAAGGATGCAGACTTCGTAGTGATTGCAGCACCAACCAACTACGACCCAGTGAAGAACTACTTCGATACAACCCATGTAGAAGAAGTCATCGACCTGGTTCTGGAGGTAAACCCAGATGCAGTGATGGTCATCAAGAGCACCATCCCTGTAGGTTACACTCGCAGCCTCTATTTGAAGTATGCCAAGAAGGGCGTGAAGAAGTTCAACCTTCTCTTCTCTCCAGAGTTCCTTCGTGAGAGCAAGGCACTCTATGATAACCTTTACCCAAGCCGCATTATCGTAGGCTATCCAAAGATTATCGAGCGCCCTGAGTTTGCAGAGGAGAACGAGGCTATCAAGTCAGTAACCAATGTCGAGATGTTGAAGGAAGCTGCCAAGACCTTCGCCGCATTGCTCCAGGAAGGCGCCATCAAGGAGAACATCGATACTCTCTTCATGGGCATGAAGGAAGCTGAGGCAGTTAAGCTCTTCGCCAATACCTATCTGGCACTCCGAGTAAGCTACTTCAATGAGTTGGATACATACGCAGAGGTAAAGGGACTTGATACCAAGGCTATCATCGATGGCGTAGGTCTCGATCCACGAATCGGCACCCATTACAACAATCCAAGTTTTGGTTATGGTGGTTATTGCTTGCCAAAGGATACCAAGCAGCTCTTGGCAAACTATGCCGATGTTCCAGAAAACCTGATAGAGGCAATCGTAGAGAGCAACCGTACCCGTAAGGACTATATCGCTGATGCTGTTCTTCAGAAAGCTGGTTACTATAGCTATGCTGATGATAACAGCTATGATGCAAGCAAGGAGCACAACTGTGTGATTGGTGTTTATCGCCTGACCATGAAGTCAAACAGCGATAACTTCCGCCAATCAGCCATCCAGGGCATCATGAAGCGTATCAAGGCAAAGGGTGCTGAGGTAGTTATCTATGAGCCTACCTTGGAAGAGGGCAGCACCTTCTTCGGCAGTAGAGTAGAGAACAACCTCGAAGTCTTCAAGGCACAGAGCCATGCCATCATTGCCAACCGCTACGATGCTTGTCTGGATGATGTGAAGGATAAGGTTTATACAAGAGATATTTTTAGAAGAGATTAATAAGAGATGGAATCAGCAATTAAGAAAAAATCAAATTTGAATATAGTACTGCTATTTCTTATGATATTTGTTGTCAACAGCTTCGTCGGTTGGGGTTTGTTAACAATTTATATACTTAACAATATTAATAAGAATAAGGAGGTCTTAATATGGTCGGGGGTTACTATAACATTTATTTCTTTATATAATGCGACAAAAATTCCAGAAAATGATCTTAGTTGGTATGTTGACTTCTATTTAGCTGCAAATAAAACGAGCTTTAAGAATTATTTAGGCATGCTTACCGGTGGAAAGGAACAGCTTTATCAAATTTTGGTATATGTAATTCACTTATTTGGAGGGAAAAATTATCATATTTATATTTTTATTATGAGTATGATATCTTATTCATGCTTACTAAGAGTTTTGATTATTATGAAGAATCAATTAGGTCTAACTAACATGGCTTTTGTGGGTGCTGTTAGTTTCTTGTGCTTTTTCCCTTATACATATGCCATCTCTGTTCATATTGTAAGACAAGTTCTTGCGTCTTCTATTATATTATGGCTATTGTTTGAGTATTATTGTGGTATAAAGCAAAAGTGGATTCCGATATTTGCTGTTGCAACAATTTTTATTCATACTTCTGCTATTTTTATATTACCATTCTTTTATTTAAAGCAAATAGCTAAACCAATTTCAAGACAAAGTGTTCCATTGTATTTACTAATAGTTGGAGTGATTTTTTCTATAAGTTTTATAGGTGGAAAACTCCTATCTGTTGCTTCTAGTGATTCTGCAGCTGGTTATATTGCTGACAAAATGGCAAATGGTACTTCTTTTGAAACGACATTGCCATTATCTCAGTTGTTACTCTCTGTTGCTTTTGTGATTGTAGGTTATGTAGCAATTTATGTGCATAAAAAGAACTTAAAGAATAATGTCGCATGTTCTTTGTTTTTGCATATGTCTACAATTTTGCTCCTTTTTATATTAGGTAATAGTGCCAATCCTGAACTTCAGCTACGCTGTAATTTCTTCTTTTGGACTTATGCTTCATTATTTATTGCTATATATCTTGCAAGTTATAAATTATATCCATTTTCAATACTCTTAGTTTCTGTTTTTTTGTTTGTATTTTGGAATATATATAACTCAAGCTTAAGCCAATGGACCTATACTTGTAGTAATGATTATTTAGGTTATTCAATTTTTAATTATTTCGAATATTAATATTATGTTACAAAAAAAAATCGCAGTCATTATGACTGTTCATAATCGTAAAGAAAAAACTCTGAATTGCTTAACCCGACTTTTTGAAAATAAAATAATAGATAGTAATATTATTTGTTATTTAACAGATGATGGATGTACTGATGGTACTGTAGATGCCGTAACTAGAGTATTTCCACAAGTGAAGATTATTTCTGGTGATGGAACTTTGTTTTGGAATCGAGGAATGTATAAAGCTTGGGAAATGGCGTTACAAGATAAGCCTGATTATTATCTTTGGCTAAATGATGATACCTTATTAGATAATCATGCGGTGACAACTTTGATAGATACTGCTTCTAAATATAAAAATAAAGTAATAGTTGTAGGTTCGACATGTGATTTATCTGGTAATTTAAGTTATGGAGGTAGAGAAATGTCGCGTAAGCATAAGATAATTGCTCCTAACTCTGTAGAAACTAAAGAATGTGCAACATTTAATGGTAATATTGTACTTATTCCTAATAGAGTAGTAGACATTATTGGTATTATAGATCCTTTTTTTCATCATTCGTTTGGCGATATTGAGTATGGATTGCGAGCTACCAAAAATGGTGTTAAATGTATTATTGCTCCAGGATTTTTAGGATTATGTGAGAGAAATAATCCCATCCCACTATTTCGTAGAAAACAATATTCGTTATTTAGGAGGTACGAATTATTATATTCTCCATTAGGATTTAACCCTATTGAGGATTTTTATCTTAATAAAAAATATTATCCTCTTTGGAAATGTTTGCTATGGTATATTAAACTACATTTAAATGTGTTATTTTCTAAAGATCATACTAAATATAATTAATAATGAAGATTTTAGTTCTGTCAACAATATATCCTGCACCTGATTTAAATATTGCTAATAATACAAATGTTGTGCATTATTTTGCAAAAGAGTGGGTAAAGCAGGGACATGAAGTCTTGGTTATTCATAACTATCCAATATATCTAAGACTATTCCATTGGATTGCATCCAAAGCTGAGAAATACATAGCCAGTAGATTTAACACTTCTGTAACAACTTCTTATCAAAGTAAAGATATTGAGTTTGATATGGATGGTGTACATGTAGTAAGAATGCCTTTGTTTAAACCATTACCGAGGTTTCAAGTTCCTCATAAGAATCTAGAGCAACAAATTTGTAAAATAGCAGAATTTTGCGAATCACATAATTTTTCTCCAGACGTAATAACTTCTCACAATTTTTATCCTCACCTTCCGATGGTGAATCAACTGAAAGTGGGCTGTTTTCCGAATGCTAAAACTTGCGTCGTTGTGCATAAGCAAGTTTGGAAAATGTTACGCTATTGTGGTGATGATTATAAAAAAGAAATAGACAATGTAGACATTTGGGGATTTAGGTCATTGCCATTGAAAAGAGATTTTGAAACGAAATCTGGGGTAATTCCTAAAAAATGGTTTATGTGCTATAGTGGCATACCAAATCATTTTTTAAATACTAATTATACTTGTGATGTATCTAAACCAATTAGACGCTTTGTTTATGTGGGGTCTTTCATTAGACGTAAGTTTCCTGAGAAATTATTGCTAGGTATAAAAGGTTGTCAGTTGAAAGATTTTACAGTTGATTATGTTGGTGATGGTGCAAATAGAACAATCATAGAGAAGTTAATAGATACCAACAAGTGGGATAATAAAGTAAAATTGCATGGTTTTGTAAGTCGTGATAAGGTGCCAAGCTTTGTGGGAAAAGCTCAATGCTTCGTTATGATTAGTGAAGAGGAAACTTTTGGACTTGTGTACTTGGAAGCAATGTCGATGGGATGCCTTACAATTGCTTCAAGGAATGAAGGGATGGACGGCATTATAGAAGATGGCGTAAATGGTTTTCTCTGTAAAGCAGGTGATGAAAAAGAGCTAGCAAAAATTATAGATAAAATTAATAATATGTCTCAAAATGAGATTTATCAAATTTCCCAAAATGCAATAGCTACAGCACGAAAACTTACGGATAGCAAAGTGGCTGAAGATTATATTGATTCTATAGTAAATGCATAATATTATGGAAAAAAACCGTTCTCTTTCAGTTGATATAGCAAAAGGTATCTCTATTATAGCTATAGTATTGGGACATATTAATTTCTTATATCCTGTAGGGCAATTAGTAAATACTAAAGATTTGTTCATTTACCTTTGGCATGTAGCTGTTTTCTTCTTGTTAGCTGGTTTCTTCATAAAGGAAGAACAGTTTGTTCAACCTAAGTTGTGGTTTAAGAAGAAATTTTCATCGCTTTATTTGAAGATTCTGTATTTCTATGGCCTGCAGTATTGCTGCATAATGTGTTGATAAAGATAGGGTGGTATTCATTAGAGTCCAATGACCCAGTAATCAATACTTATTCAATGATGGAATTCGCTAAGCAAACTGTATTGGCTATCTGTTTAGGTGGAAGAAAACCAATCGTTGGTGCAATGTGGTTTGTGTATGTGCTTTTTATGGCTTTAATCGGATTGTCTATTGTGTCATGGCTGATAAAGAAGTTAGCCAAAGATGAAAGACAATACGAATGGATGAGAGGTATTGCATTGTTAGCAATGTGTATTGTTGCTGGTATTCTAAGTAATAAGTATGGTTTGACCATCCGTCGATTTAGTAATACGTTTACTGCAATGCTGCTGATATATGTTGGCAAAATAATGTATCAGAAGCTGAAATTGTCTTTTGATAATGGGTATCTTGCTATTATTTGTGGATTGATAGCTTTTGAGGTAGCTTGTATGCTTGGCGGTGTGGCTCTGAATGGTAATGAATATAAGGATATACTTCAACTGATAGTGGCAGCTCCTGCTGTGCTCTATATAATAATGTATATAGGTAAGCATATTGAGACCAACGTTGTAGGTAAGGCTATTGCGTATGTTGGAAAGGAGTCTTTCTACGTTATGGCTTTGCACTTTGTTGGCTTTAAACTTTGTACTTTAGCATTGCATGGTGTAGGTATGGGGGGGCAAATCTTAGTGATTTGACACCTGTAGTAGGTAGTAATATTCTCTTGCTTTTTGTGTACGCATTCTTTGGCGTAGGATTCCCGTTATTGTTTATGTGGGGATTCAGAAGAGTTGAAATTTTAATTAAATAATATAATTATGGAAAATCCTATGGTATCTATCGTTACGGTAGGTATGAATCATTTAGTATATATAAAGGAGCTTTATAAATCTATTTATTCGGGAGAAATAAAACCAAATGTTTCTTTCGAAACTATTTATGTAGACAACTGCTCTAAAGATGGTAGTGTGGAATTTCTTCAAAAGGAATATCCACAAGTGAGAATTATCAGGAATACAACTCCTAAAGGATTTGGTGAGAATAATAATATTGGTGCATTAGCATCGACAGGTAAATATCTAGCCATCATCAATCCTGATGTATCTTTTTGCAAGGGAAGTCTTGATTCGCTTTACGATTTTATGGAAAAGAATCCCGAGGTAGGTATTGCCGTTCCTCACCTTTTTAATAAGGACTTGACTCATCAATTTTCTATTAGAGGATTTATTACTCCAATGATTTTTGTGAATCGTGTACTGTCGCATGGTAAGGATGATGCAGCAAACAAGGCTGTAGAAAAATATCTGTGTAAGAATATTGATGTGGAAAAGGTTCAACCTGTAAATTGGGCAGTCGGTGCAGCTCTCTTTATTTCAAGAGAGGTTTATAGCAAACTTGCTGGATTTGATAAAGACTATTTCCTATATATGGAAGATGAAGACCTCTGTTTAAGGTCTTGGCTAATGAATAGACCTGTTGTTTATGTACCTCAATCGCAGATGATACATAATCATCTGCGTGCCAGTGCAAAAATAGGTAAAAAAGCTTTTATGCATTTCAAGAGTTTAAGGACTTTCTTTAAGAAGCATGGATATTCTATACCGGATTTTGCTGGTGCTTGTAAGTTGAATTTTATTTTGTAATTGCTATTATGGAAGTAATAAAGACTGATATTGAAGGCGTGCTCATTATTGAGCCTCGCCTGTTTAGAGATGCTCGTGGCTATTTCTTCGAGAGCTTCAGCGAGCGAGAGTTTAAAGAGAAAGTAGAGCCATTGGTGGGCTACAAGGTGGAGTTCTGCCAGGACAATGAGAGTATGAGTTCTTATGGCGTAATGCGTGGCTTGCATTTCCAGAGACCTCCGTTTACCCAGAGCAAGCTGGTGAGATGCGTGAGGGGTAGAGTGCTGGATGTTGCCGTGGATATCCGCAAGGGGTCGCCAACATACGGTAAGCATGTGGCGGTGGAACTGACAGAAGATAATCATCGTCAGTTCTTTATTCCTAAGGGCTTTGCACATGGCTTTGCTGTGTTATCAGAAACTGCGGTATTTCAGTATAAGTGTGATAACTTCTATCACCCAGAGGCTGATGGGGGTATCTCGATATTGGATGAATCACTCGGGATTGATTGGCGCATTCCTACAGAACATGCTAATCTTTCGGAAAAGGATACAAAGCATGAAGTATTGAAGGACTTTGATAGTCCTTTTGAATACTAAATGTAGTTTATACAAATAGGAAACAAATACTAATCATTTAATATTAAGACAATGAAAGGAATCGTATTAGCAGGTGGTAGCGGTACACGTTTGTATCCTATCACAAAGGGTATCAGCAAGTAACAGATTCCTATCTTTGATAAGCCGATGATATATTATTCTATCTCGGTATTGATATTGGCTGGTATCCGTGAGATACTGATTATCTCAACTCCATTCGACTTGCCTGGCTTCAAGCGATTGCTTGGTGATGGAAGCCAACTGGGTGTGAAATTTGAGTATGCTGAGCAGCCTTCACCTGATGGCTTGGCACAGGCATTCATCATCGGTGAGAAGTTCATCGGTAATGATTCTGCTTGCCTCGTTTTGGGAGATAACATCTTCTATGGTGCTGGTTTGAACCAGATGTTGCATCAGGCTGTAGTAGATGCAGAGCAGAATAACAAAGCTACTGTATTTGGTTATCGAGTAAGCGATCCTGAGCGATATGGCGTGGCAGAGTTTGATGAGCAAGGCAATTGTCTGAGTATCGAAGAGAAGCCTGAGCATCCAAAGAGCAATTATGCTGTAGTGGGCTTATACTTCTATCCTAACAAGGTGGTAGAAGTAGCTAAACATATCAAACCATCTGCTCGTGGAGAGTTGGAAATCACTACAGTTAACCAGGAGTTCCTGAAGGATAAGGAGCTGAAGGTACAGACCATGGCGAGAGGATTCGCCTGGCTTGATACCGGAACCCATGATTCCCTTTCTGAGGCTTCAACCTTTATCGAAGTCTTGGAGAAGCGCCAAGGCTTGAAGGTAGCATGCCTGGAAGGTATCGCCTATCGTCAGGGATGGATTTCTGCAGAGCAATTGAAAGAGAATGCATAGCCTATGTTGAAGAATGACTATGGCAAGTATCTGCTTTCAATCCTTGATGAAGCAGATGGAACATTAAAGAAGAATTTAGAATATTAAAATATAAGATAGGTGAGGGAGAGGATAAGAGCATTTTTATAAGCTACTTTTTGCTATATTCTCAAACTCATCTATCTTTCTAGAATTAAATAATAATGAAGAATATCATTATCACGGGCGTTGCTGGTTTCATCGGCTCACACGTAGTAAGACTTTTCGTGAACAAATATCCTGAG
>ERZ1026998.489-NODE-489-length-13567-cov-4.785894_pt1 | contig 13567 bp, 9 predicted proteins | sample MGYA00519288_ERZ1026998 | MGnify/ENA primary metagenome ERZ1026998 (study PRJEB26926, sample SAMN06164454) | human gut metagenome | biome: ENVO:00009003; feature: ENVO:2100002; material: ENVO:00002003 | host: Homo sapiens | place: USA | collected 2012 ...
GCCAACTCCTGCTCGGTCAGCCAGCCGTGATCCGGCGCGAACACGCCGTGGAATATGGTTTTCTTCGATGCGGACATCCCATCAACCATCCTCTCGTATATCTTGGAAAATTATAAATATATAAGGTATAAAACCTCATTTCGACTGAGCATTCATCTGTTGTTCAGTCTAACAACCGGTAAAAAACTTGTCAAGGCGAGAAGGTGTAAAAAAGAAGGAAAAGAATGAAGAAAAGAAGTTTCGAAGCAGCCAAACAGATAATTTGGCAAAAAACACAAAAACAAGTCCAGATACGCATTGGATTTTAACACATCATATTGACACACCCATTGTTCCGTGCTATGATTAGCATCGAATATGATAACATTCCAAACAGGATACGACGGTCGGCGACAGGCTTCTCCACATCGCCGACGATGTCCGCGCAGGATATGACTTCTTTTTCGACTCTCTTTGAGCCGTGAGAAGTCCCCTGCTTTTCTATTTCAAATGGGAGGTTAAACGGAATGAAACGCCTGCTATCCCTCGGGCTTGCTCTGTCTGTTCTGGTTTCCCTGGCCGCGCTGAGCGGCTGTAGCCGTTCGACAGACGAGCCTTCTCCCCCGGCCCCGACGGCGACGGGGGAGTCGATGCCCTCGAATCCAGAAGAAACCGCCCCCGGAGGCGAAGAGTCGTCCGGCTCTCCGGAATCGCCGGAGGCTACCGGTTCCGGGGAGTCTGGGGAAACTGCCAGCAACAACAAGACCAATCCGGTCGACGTGCCGCGCCCCTCCGGACAGACACCCGATAATCCGAATACGCCGACTCCTGCGCCGGACCAGACCAACGGTCAGGGACCGCAGACACCGTCGACCGCGAAGCCGGATGACGGCAAGCCCAGCGGAAAACCGGATGATCCCGCGCCGCCCCAAAAGCTGTATGCCGGCATTCGACCCGGTACAGCCGAGGCCGGTGTTTCGTTTGCTTCGCTGGCAAAAGCCCCGGCCGACAAGGCCGTCTCGGTCGGCAGCTCCACCAAACAATTCGGCCGGTTCCTGCTGACAACAGCGGACAACACCGGGCTGCCGTTCAATGTGGCCTGCTATCTGGGGGATTCTACGGTCTCTGCTGTTCTTCCGGCGGGGGTCGACCGCTCCAAAATGAAGGTGAATTTCACTTATTATGGCGACAAGGTGCTGTACAACGGCGCTGAGGCCAAATCGCAATCCACGGTTTTCAATTTCAACTCACCGGTCGACCTGACGCTCCGTGCCAAGGATGGCTCCACCAAGACGGTGACGGTGAAAATCGAAACACTGGCAACCGGGCTCCCCTCTGTCAGCGTCGCTACATCCGGCTATGCGGTGATCAATTCCAAGACGGAATATGTCAGCACCTCCTTCTATGTCGGCGGCGGCAATAAGAGTGCCTGCTCCTATGCGACGGCCAGCCCGGTGCGGACAACCGGTTCCATCAAGGGGCGCGGCAACACCACCTGGAACTTTGACAAAAAGGGTTATACCGTCAAATTCGACGTCCAGCAGTCCCTGCTGGGACTCGACGCCTCCAAGGACTGGACGCTGCTCGCGCTGCATCAGGACAAATCCCTGCTGCGCAATTATACAGCCGCCTATCTCTCCGAACAAATCGGCCTCGAATACACCATGCAGGTCCGGCTCGTGGACATGTGGCTTAACGGCGTCTACTCCGGCACCTATGCGTTGACGGAAAAAATCGAGCTGGAGCCAGCTCGTGTCGATATCACGAAATTTGATCCGAAGGCCGCCGTCAACAAGGTCGGCTATCTGATGGAATTCGACTACCATGTCAATGAGGTCAGCAGCACACAGAAGGCAAAATGGCAACCGCGCGGCAAGGGCTTCTATGACCCGGTCGCGGATGAGGTTTTTGTTCATCTGACGACTCTCGGCGATTGCTGGCTCGTCATTCGTTCCCCCGCGGCCAAAAACCTGACTGCGGCACACGTCAATTACGTTTATGGCGTAGTGGAAAACGCCATGAAAGCGCTGCAATCCGGCAATTATCAGACTGTTTCGGCCTATCTCGACGTCGAATCCTTTGTGCGCTGGTATCTGGTTGAGGAGTATATGAACAACACCGATTCTGCAATGCGCAGCGGCGTTTATATGTATCTCGATGTCGGCGGCAAGCTGACGCTCGGCCCGATCTGGGATTTCGATGAGAGTGCCGGCAACAGCACTGCGACTGAAAGTTCGTCGGCCCATCCGCTTTATAATGACAGCAACGGCTGGTTCAGCTATCTCTTCAAAATGGCCGAGCCGAAAGCGATGCTGAAGAGCAACTGGAATCGGTTGAAGACAGCAGCCGCCAAGCTGAACGGCGTCATTGACAGCGCTGCTTCCATGACACGCGTGTCGGCGGAGCTGAACTTCGAAAAATGGGATGTTCTCGGCAAGGCGGTCGGCACCAATCCCACCTCCATTGTGCGCGCGAATACATACGATCAGCAGGTGTCGCTGCTGAAATCTTATCTCTCCCAGCGCGTCGGCGCTCTGGACAGCTTTTACAGCAGTCTCTGATTTTTCTGTTCACAAGGAGTTATCATGAGTCAGGTATTCAACCGGTACGAAAAAAAGTACCTGCTGGACGAGGCCACTTACCGGGAAGTGCGCGCGCGTCTGGTCGGCCACATGGTGGCGGATAAATTCGGGGACAGCGACGGTAGTTATACCATCAACAATATCTATCTCGACACTCCCGACAACTGGTTCATCCGCTATTCCCTACAGCATCCCCGCTATAAGGAAAAGCTGCGTCTGCGGTGCTATGGCGAACCCGGAAATCAGTCTCCCGTCTATTTCGAAATCAAAAAAAAGATCAACCGGCGCGTCAACAAGCGCCGGATCGTCACCACCATGCCGCAGGCGCTGGAGCTGATTGAAACCCACCAGCCGCCTGAGGTGGAGGGACGCAACCGACAGGTTCTCGAGGAGATTGCCTATATTCTCGAGCAACGGGCGCCGGTTCCCAAGGTTGCGCTTTTCTATGACCGGCGTGCCTATTTCGTTCCGGAGGATAACGATCTGCGGATTACCTTTGATAAGAATATCCGCGCGAGACGTACCGAACTGGATTTTGACCACGGCTCGTACGGTTCGCTTGTGATTCCCCCGCGGCACTATATCATGGAGGTCAAGGTCGGCATGGCAATCCCGATCTGGCTGGCCAAAATCTTTTCCGAGCTGGGGCTTTCCCGCGTCAGCTTTTCCAAGTACGGTACGGAATACCGACAATATCTGCATAACCAATATCTCTTCGGCGAGTTTTCGCCGGAAAACACCTGAAGGAGGAGAACCCCACCATGATTTCTGACATCATATCCGAGCTGTTTTCCACATCCGCCACTTCGGCGACCGATCTGACCGATTTCACCGCGCAGCCCAGCGTTCTGGCCGACCAGCCGTTTCTAACCTTTATTGTGGTTGGTGTCTTTTGCTTTCTGTTTGGTGCGGTGATGGCGCTTGTCTATGCCAAAACGCAGCGCGACGAACCTGTCTCCACCAACTTCGCCCTGACGCTGGCCATGCTGCCGGCGGTGATCGGTCTGCTGGTACTGCTGGTCAGCGACAATGTCGCCCGCGCGTTCAGTCTGGCGGGTATCTTTGCTTTGGTTCGATTCCGGAGCGTACCGGGCGATCCGAAGGATCTCGCAGCAGTGGTGTTCACCATGGCGGTCGGTCTTGCCGCCGGCCTCAAGCTGCTGGCTTATTCTGCTGCCATCACGGCGTTGTTCGTTGTATTTATGGCAATCGGCTATGTCATCAAAACCATCAAGAGCAGCAACCGTCTTCGCTGCCGCCTGAAAATTACCGTCCCGGAGGATATGTGCTGGGACAAGACTTTCGATGAAGTGCTGGATAAATACACCAGACGCCATGTTCTCCAGCGGGTGAAGACCGTCGAGCTCGGCTCCTTCTTTGAGCTGGCCTACGATATTACGCTCCGTTCGGATGCAGATGACAAGGCACTGATTGACGATATCCGTCAGCGCAACGGCAATCTCACAGTCCTGCTTAACAAAAAGCCGGACTACGTATACGAGGCATAATCGATACCCGACAGAAAGGACTGGAATCCGCGATGCGGATTCCAGTCCTTTTATAATATCTGATCCTCTTCGCTTGGGATATATTCCAACACATCCTCCACGCGGCATTGCAGGATTCGACAAAGATCGTTCAGTGTCAGCGTGCTGATGCCCTTACCCTTGCGAATGCGATCAATGGTCGCGCTGCTGATCCGATAGTGATGGATCAACGTATAGGTTGTTTCCTGCCGCTCCCGCAGCGTTTTCCAAAAAGGTGTGTACGCAATCATGTCATCACCGTTTTTCAGCATACGGTATAGTTATATACTTGACAATAGTCGTAATTATGACTATAATCAAAGTGGTTATTGCCGAAAAATGGCTTTTAAAGGAGGAATCGCTTTGCAGATCGAGGAACAACAGATTCCCTGTCTGAACCGGGTCTATCGCCGCCTGGCCGGGGAAATTGGGCTGGAGGATACGCTGCGCGTATATGCGCTGTTCGCCGGCCGTCAGATCAATTTCCCGCAAAGGCTATTTCTGCGCCCCTATATTGTCGCCCAGATTCAGGCAGAATATACCGGCAAAAATGTCCGCGAGCTCGCGGAACGATACGAATATTCCGAACGCTGGATTCGGGAGATCGTGCAGGAACGGTTGGACGCTGACGTCCATCTCCAAAAAGCTGAAGACCGACAGCGCTGACATGCAATTTCGTATATCTTTTATACTTGTGCGGAGTTTCGGCCCAATTACGGAAAATTTAATCGAAAAAACAGCAATTCCCCATTGACAAATATCATCTCCCGAAGTATAATATAAAAGCTGTAATCAACAGAATATACTTCGGGGTGTAGCTCAGTTTGGTAGAGCGCTTGGTTCGGGACCAAGAGGCCGTGTGTTCAAGTCACATCACTCCGACCAGAAAGACAGATGCGGATCTATATTCGTATCTGTCTTTTTTGCGTAGCTGTGGCCGTTTTGCTGTCGGCTATCAGGGCCGCTATCGGACATCTTTATACCTACGCTTGTTGCCTGATCGCTCCAGATATGACCGCAAAATCCCTCCTCATGCCGGACTTGCCGTTCTGCTCGAGGAGGGATTATCTATACATCTTCCTGTTGTCCTATTTTCGATATTCCGCAATATCGCTTAGGGAACAATCCAGAATTTCACAGAGAAAATTCAACGTATAGGTGCTCACATTTTCATTTTTCCGAAGGCGATCCAACTGTCCTGTACTGATATTAAACTCCTTTATCAATTTGTATTGCGATATGCCTTTCGCTTTCATCACTTTCCACAAGCCATCAAACACAATCATATATGCCCTCACCGTTTCGTTAAGATAATCTCAAGCTATATGATTGCCCAGGGATTGACAATTGCCCATATTCGGGCTATAATTTACTGTAGTAGTCGTTTTTAGACGAAAGACAAGCCTTTAATAGGAAGTCAAATCAGAAGGAGTGTGTAGAAAATGAAATGTCAAAACTGCGGAAGCGAGTTCGATAGCAACATTTGTCCAAAATGTGGAACACAGATGACACAGCCCCAGCGAAATAATCCTACAGAGCAACAAGATGTACCGCCCCAACCATATGGGCAGACAGCGTATCTGCCTCCAAAGAAGAGACTGAAATGGTGGAAACTTTTACTTATTATCCTAGGGGCTATTTTGGCACTGCTGCTATTTATCGGCATTATTGAAAATTCAACAGAATCAGATTCCGGAATCCACGTGCCGACTCCAGTAGAAAGTGAACATTCAACTATGGAAGGTTCAGGCGAAATCGGCGATTACTATATTGAGGTGGTATCTGCTAAAAAGGGGCAGGATTATTCCTATAAAGACGTTTTGATTGTCACCTATAAGTGGACAAATAACAGCAATAAAGATCAAATGTTTAGCACCGCATTCAGCGATAAGGCCTATCAAAACGGAATCGAATGCAGCAGCCTCACGATAGTTGATGGTGTTGATAATCATAAGCCGCTGTCGAATATAAAACCCGGGGCTTCACTTGAAGTACAGAAGGCCTATCTTTTGGACGGCGATGCCGACGTGGTAATAGAGGTGGGTCCATGGCTTCCATTAGGCAATGAAAGAAAAATTGTTAAGACATTTTCATTGAAATAGATTTGATCCCGATCAAAAGGACGGGACCATTCAGGAAAATTCCTGATCCTCAATCACTTCCCCGTATGTGCCAAGCACTTATATGGGATGTCGCCCAAATTAAAAACTACATTTCGTGCTGGATTTTTTCTTTTCGTGCGATACGACAGCTGAAATCGGCACGTATGCCTCAGCCGCTAACATGACAGATTATCACTGTGCCCCATCGTCTGTAAAATTGTCGATGGATGAAGGTGCTCCGACGGGAGAGCGTGGTTAGAAAGGCCGCCATATCGGTTATCTCACGTAACCGCACATGACAAAATACCCGCAGCAGTCTGATGTGTCCTCCGACTGCTGCGGGTGTTTTGTATGTTATTTAGTCGCCCGCCGGAAAAGAATCGATCTTTTCCACTGCGTATTGCAGAATCAGGCAGGCCTCCGTCGTATCCACTGCGGGGGAATATCCCCACTCGCAAAAACGTTTTGCGTTTTTGCCTCCCCCTATAAAGGTAATACGCCTTTTGTGGAAGATGAGATATTCCTTGATCCTGCCATCGAGGAAACGCGCTTCAACCAGTTACTTCTCAGCCGGAAAAGAATCGATCTTCTCAACCGCATATTGCAGGATCAGGCGGGCATCGGTGGTATCGACTTTGCCGTCGTTGTTGACATCGGCAACAACGCGCTGCGTCTCATTCAGCGTAAGCTTCTCTACTGCATGCTGCAGCGCCAGCCGCGCATCGGTGGTATCCACCTTGCCGTCATTGTTGATATCGCCCAACCGACCGGCAGGTTCTGTCGTCTTTTCGGTCAATGCTGCCGTTGCATCCGTCAATGCCTTGACAGCTGCATCAATCGCCGCCTGCGTGGCCAACTCATCGTCTGCCACCGCCTTGGCCTCCTTCAGCGCCGCCTTATAGGCCGCTGTCGACTCGGCGGTATAACCGGAGAGATCCGTCACCTCTTCGTCCAGCGCCTCCTGCAGCGCGGTCTTATCGCCCGCAGCGGCGTAGGCACCCCATTTGCCCTCCTTCACCGTGCCATCCGCAAGCGTCGCCCGGACGGTATAGCCACGGAAATAGAGCGAGTTCTGCGCTCCCAGCAGTCCCATGCTGACCATCCAGTCATTGCTGCCGAGCAGCTGTTTCTCCCGCAAGACGACCAACTCGCTCCACTGGCCTCTGACAAGCTCATAATCCTCTTCCAGATGGCCGAAGCCGTTGTCATGCTCCGGAGCGGGGTTTACACTCTTGCAATAGCTCGGCGCACTCAGACCGTCTTTATCTGTAGTATTGAAATGCCACCAGTCGCCGGCAGGAGCCAGGCAGTCGAAATAATACGATACCCGAATTTCCAGCTTCTCCACGATTGTTCCGGCCTCTACGCCAAGAGCGAACGCCAGTCCGCCGCCGTTATAGCTGAAAGCACCCGTTTGCCCTTTTTCCCACATCAGACAGCGGTAACCATCATACTCCCCGATCGGAACGTTGCTTTCGGTCGGATCCATCATCGCACCGTCATTCACATCTCCGCCGCCGGGGATTTCGATCATCGGCAGCAGCGCATCGTAATAGAGCTGCGCCATCGCCTGATGTCCCACGTCGGTATAGTGCACACCGTCTTCCTTGCAGATATAGGCGTCCGGATCACTCACCAGCAGCGCACGCAGATCGGCGGTCGGCAGCCCGTATTTGGCCGCAACCGCCAGCTGAGCCGGCTGGATACTGTCCTTCATTCGCTGATCGTCTGTGCCCCAGGTCGCCATGGTGCAGTGGCCGCCGGTGCTGAGCAGTACAAGCGGATTGTTGCCCTGATGGATATAGGCGCTGACCAGTTCGTCGTAATCCTTCTGGAACGTGCCAACCTTCCAGATATCCGGCTGAGAATCATTGCCGCCCATATCAATGATGACAACATCTGCTTTGTATGCGAGGCTTTCCTCATAATAGGTACTGCCAATATAGGACAGCGGCCGTCCCTTGGTCACCGAACAGCCGGGATAGCCGAAATTCTTGACTTCACAGTTGCTGCCGAGCAGCATCTTGAGAAATGCGGGATAGCTCGTACCCTTATCCGACGGCACATTGTTACCCCGGGTTGTGGACATACCGACACAGGCGATCTTCAGCGTCTTTCCATCGTCCGCGCCGCGGCGGTTCTGTGTAACGCCCCATTTCATGGTCCTGACCGTTCCGTCCGCCAACGTCGCTCTGATCTCAAATCCGCGGATATAGAGGGAGTTGTCGGAGGACAGGCCGCCCACATTCACATACCAGTCGCTGCCGGCGCCGCCGAGCAGCTGCTCATCCCGCGAAACGGTCAGGGTTTCCCAGCTCCCCGGCTTCATGCCGTATTCTGTAAACTGCCCGTAGCCGTTGTCATGCGGCTTTTCCTCGGGAGCACCGACCGCTGGGGCACTCTGCCCGTTTTTGTCAGTCGTGTTGAAGTGCCACCAGTTATTGCCCTGCCCGCTGCCGTCCCAGAAATAAGAGACATCGATGGTCAGGTTCTGCACCACTGTCCCCTTTTCAATCCCCAACTGGGACGCCAGCATGCCGCTGGTATAGTTGAAATTGCCGGTCGTGCCGTTTTTCCACTGCATAACCGTATAGCCATCGTATTCGCCATAGAAATCGCCGATGCTGGCGACCGGACGGCAGGGGACATTCTCGCTGCCCGCCGGGACCAGCTCCAGCTTCTTCATATTCTCCGCTACAATCTCTGCCATAAACTGATAGCCGGCGCTGTTCGGATGCACGCCGTCACTATACAGCTCACCGCGGCCGGTGGTCGGGGTGTGCAGGTCAATGGTTTTGAGACCGTATTTATCCGCAACCTTTTGATAAATCGGCAGGATCTGATTGATCGTGATATCCTCGGTGATGGTGAACTCCGTGTTGCGTACCCACGGATCCTTGATCAGGATCACCTGCGCGCCCTGATCGCGATAGGAGTTGACAAGCGCCTCATAGTCCTCCTCAAAGGTATTGTTTCCGTCCCGCCAGTTGATCGGTTTGGCATCGTTGACGCCCAGCATAATCAACACAATATCCGCGTCATACTCCAGACTGGACCGATATTCCGGCGTAAGGGTATAGGCCAGCTTCTGTTTGCGTTCGGTATCGTTCCATTCGGTGCCGTCGCGCAGCACCGTGCGGCTGTCGACGCCGAAATTGCGCACCTCACAAAGCCCGCCCAACAGCAGCTGGAGATCCGAAGGCCAGGAGGTGCCGTCCGCTGCGCCCGCTCCCCGCACCGTGCTTGCGCCGATACAGGCAATCTTCACCACATCTGTCCCGGCCGCCTTGTCGCTCTTTGCCGCAGACATTGGCAGTGTTCCCGCACCCACCGTCATCAGGAGAGACGACAGCAGCGCCACGCCACGCCGAAAAGGTTGCTTCACACAAATCACTCCTTTGATACATAAAGATTTCCAGATATATTATACCATTGTTTTCCACACTGCGTCAATGGTACATGTCGGCCAGAAGTTACATCTTGCGTACAAACTTTTCAATCTGTTTTTGGGTTATCTGTCCAACCCGATTTGGAAACCATGTTGACATCGTGGGTGAAAATCCGTATGATAGAAAATAGATTTTTCCGCCGGAGGATATGATGGAGAACAAGGAGCAAATGCCGCCGCTGGACGGTCATATTTTTCCCGCCGGTCTGCCGGCTGAACGGCAGCCTCTGGATATCGAGACTGTCCGGCAGGCCATGCAGGGCGACAAGGATGCCTTTACCGCGCTTTTCCTGCAAACCTTTCGGCCGATGTACTATGTGGCCAGGCGATTTTTACAGCGGGATGAGGATATTTACGATGCCCTGCAAAATGGCTACGCCAGGGCCTATCAGTATCTGTCCCGTTTGCAGGCGCCGGAGGCCTTTTTCAGCTGGCTGAAAAAGATAGTGGAAAACGCCGCCCGGGACATCCGCGCCGAGCTGCTTGGACAGGAGCTTGTCCAGGAAAAGCTCGAGGAAGCGCAGGGTGGTGCAACCGCAGACCATACCGACGCGGCGGAGCGGCAGTTGGATATACAGGAGGCGCTGGACCGGCTGGATCCCCGGCAGGTCGAGGTGCTCACCCTCCATTACTACGACGGCATGAAGCTGTCGGAAATTGCCCGGATGCTGGGAGAGCCGCCGAGCACTGTGCGCAGCCGTCTGGCGGCGGCCAAAAAGACGCTGACCGCGCAGCTGAAGAGCAAAGGCATCGACAAGTCGGTGTACGGCGGCAGCATCTCCGCCATGATCGCGGTTTCGCTCCGTTCACTGATCGGCACCGATATTCTCAGCGCCGCCACTGCCCAGCAGATGCTGGACGATATTCTCTGCGATCGTCGGGGTCACCTCGGCCCCGCTGCCTATAAGCTGCTGGAGGCGCAGCGAAACCGGACCATTTTCCGGGCGGTTTCGCTGCTCATGTCGCTGACGGTCGCTGTCACCTGCCTGACAGTGGTTGTGCTGAACGGGATTCCCTGGAAAACAGCGCCGACCGTCGCCCGTTTCGAACCGACGATATCCCGGACAGACGCTGCGGCAACCGCCGCTACCACCATTTCCCCCACCAATACGGTCGATGAAACCGGCGTTCCGCCTCTCTCCACATCGACCACCGTCCCGGAGGGAGATGCCGGGGAACGGAGCGGGACCGATACTGCTCCATTCCCCGGGACGTCCGGTCTGCATAGCGGGACGTCCGGAACAGGCACCGCCATCCCTTTCGACGGAGAAGTCCCCGGGCGTTCGACAAAACCGACCACTGTTGAAATAACAGGCGGCGAAACCACGCCCACTGTCACTGTGCCGCCCGCCGTTTTTCAGCCGGACTATCGTCCCGGCCGGGCCAATACCGTCATGCGCAATCCGGTCTGGCGGGCGGTGCTGCACAATCGGGGAGTGGAATATCTCGATTGGCAGGACGAATGGGTCTATTCCAGCCACGGTTATAAATTCCGCCGCGACGGCACCAGCGGCAAAATTCCCTACAACGCCACAGGGGAACTGCTGATCGATCCCGTCGTATGGGGCGACTGGATCTACTATGAGATGGACGGGCACAAGCAGATAAAGCGCGTCCGAACCGACGGCGGCTGTGTCGAGACCATTGTGGAGGTCTCCGGCCGTCAGGAGATTATCGGCTTTATTCTGCGGGACAACCAGCTGATCTACGCCGTCTGGGAAGCGGACGGCTTCGGCGTCTCCCACTATCGCTATCGTAGCTATTCGCTCGCAACCGGCGAGGATCAGGGGCTGTCGCTCAATGGAAATTTCGGATTTTATCAGCAGCTCCCGGTCGGAGACTGGTTTTTCGATACCTTCGGCTTTTATGCCTGCGCGTTCGGTCGGGAGGGGCAGTATGTCCTGAAGACGCTGCCGGATACCACCGGAAATGACTGGCACGGCGTGCGGGACGACAACGGGTATTTCCCGGCATTTATGCTGGGAGACCAGCTTTATACCTCGACCGGGCACTGTATCGATTTCTCCGGGGAAATGCCGACGGCCCGGCTGGCTGTATCTCTCAACGGACTGCCGCCGGAGGAGAGGACGGCCTTCCGCGTTGAATTTGTCGACGAGACGACGGGACGGCTGGCCGTAACACTCTATGACAAGACGGGGGTCTATCCCCGCTCCATGCGTTGGTATTCCGAACAGAGCGGCTGGGGAAAGGCGCTGCCCGCCTGTCTCCTGCGGAATACGAAGTACCAGACCTATCAGACCAGCGGAGACGGCTGGGTCTTTTCGACAAAAGCGGACGGCACCTGGTTCTCCTGCCGGATGGACGGCTCCGACTATCGGGAATACACCTTCTAAATAAACGGCAGGGCGGCGAGTGTTCCACTCGCCGCCCTGCTTTTTTCAGATATCCTGCATCCAGAAGGCCGCCGTTATGATCCGGGGATAATAGCAACCGCCGATCACCTGCCGCTTGTCGACCAGAACCTGGTCGGAAATCGTCAGCCGCTCTGCGCAGACCTGACACCAGTGCAGCATCTCCGCGACAGGCGCCTCGGGGATTTCCATTTCCAAAACCTCCCCCATCACGAACAGCGACAGCGCCACCTTGGAGACAAAGGTATTGTTGCTGGTGCTGCTCATCCGCAGGCCGCCCGTCTCCTCCTCGGCACAGGCGCCGCTTTGCAGACAGGCGCGGGCATGACGGCACAGCAGCTCCCGCAGCCGTTCCGACAGTCTGTCCGTCATGCCGAGCAGCGCCACCACCCCCAGCGGCTCGACCGCACCCAGCACGAGGCTATCCACCGAATCATAGAGATTGGCCCGCAGACAATCCCGCTTTGCATCGTAAAACCGCTCGAGTGCCTGTTCCGCTTTCTGACGCATGTCCGCTGCGCGGGCGGCGGCAGCCGTTTCGCCGGTGCGGGAGAGGAACTCCCCAAGCAGCATCAGCGCGGCAACCGTCTTTGTCTGGATATAGACGCTCCCGCGCGAGTCCATCAGCGAGTGATCCAACGCGTCGTAGGTGGTGCTCTCCTTCCCCTGCGGACCGCAGCGGGTGCTCTGTGCCTTGAGAACGCCGTCCCGCCGCTCCGGCGACGCATCGTCCCGATTCTCGAGGCTCTCGAGCAGTGCAATCGCTGTCTCCCGCCGCGCCTGCATCCAATCGTCATCGCCGGTATAGAGACCGTAAGCCGCGAGCACGCAGACACCGTTCAGCAGCTCCTCCGTCGTCATATAGAGATAGCAGCCGTCCTTCGGCGTCGTCTCCCGCTCATAGCCGCTGTAGCCTGCCGGCGAATAGGTAAAATAGTTGCCCATGTCATGGGTAAAGGTCAGGCCGCCGGGGAATTCCTCGCCCGGGCGATCGGCAAACCGGACGGTATCGCGATAGGAATAGCGCTCAATATAGAGGTCGATGATATTCCGGACCACCCACGGGTTCTGCTTCAGCTCCCAGGCCAGGTGGTCGACGGCAAGATCCATCGTATTGCGCCAGACATAGGCGCCCTCTCCGACATTGTAATACACCCGGCCGCTCTCATCGCACAACAGCTGGGTCGAGGCGGCATAGCCCCGCACCGCCTGTGAGAACAGGACGTATTGCCAGTCCTCCGCGAACCGTGCCCGCCAGGCCTCATCCTGTGCGCGGCAATGAGCCGTCAGCTCAGCCGCGCGGCCGAGCAGGGAGCGGCAGACCGCCGCAGCCGAATCAAAACAGCGCGTGTAGTAATACCGCGTGGCAATTCCGTTGCTGCCCGCACCCTCTTTATAAAAGCCGAAGGCAGCCGTCAGCACCGCCCTCTCGCCCGGTTCCACCCGGATGAAGAGCGGTACGGCCCAGAAGATGGTGCTGAATATGATCACGACCTCCACGATGATCAAGCTTGGCCGGGTGAAGGGGAACCGGATGGTGAACATGCAACTGACCAAC
>ERZ1026998.493-NODE-493-length-13456-cov-5.937318_pt1 | contig 13456 bp, 11 predicted proteins | sample MGYA00519288_ERZ1026998 | MGnify/ENA primary metagenome ERZ1026998 (study PRJEB26926, sample SAMN06164454) | human gut metagenome | biome: ENVO:00009003; feature: ENVO:2100002; material: ENVO:00002003 | host: Homo sapiens | place: USA | collected 2012 ...
TATCTGCAACAAAACAAGCTTCTCATACCCTCAATCTTTCCACAGCGTGGGTATCTGCAACAAAACAAGCTTCTCATACCCTCAATCTTTCCACAGCGTGGGTATCTGCAACAAAACAAGCTTCTCATACCCTCAATCTTTCCACAGCGTGGGTATCAGTAACGAAACAAGCTTCTCATACCCTTAAACTATTCACGCTGAGGCGGATGAAGGGTACAGAAAGAGTTCATCTAGTCGTTGGCAACCCTACGTTAGCAAAGCAAGTATAAATACTGCCCTGAAAGTGCTTTTAGAAATCCAAGCAGTATTTTTATGGAAGAATCCATGAAAACGCTCTAAAAATTACTGCTTCGGCATAGGATGCTTCCATTCCGGCAGTAAATATCAGTCACTGTAAAAGAAAACCACTTCAAACTTACTGCTTATACAGCACTAAATAGATTTCAGGCAGTAAAGATCGGAACATCAAAACAAAAATACCACCCGGGAAGACAACAAAGTCATCCGGGCGGTATTCAACTAACTCTCAACTCACATCAATAATACATCGCTCCCTGTAAAAATCCCCAAAAATAATATACTCCGCATACGAGGTGCCACAGGTAAGCCAGCCACTGTACTGCCACAACAATCCTTCTCTTCCGGGTGTCGGCATTCGCTGTCGCGCGGAGCAGTACCAGCAGTGCTCCCACAAATGCGAAGAAGATTCCGTACATGTAGCCCCAGGAGAAATTGAAATCCATCTCCCGGAATCCTTTTTCATACAGGAAGAATGCCATAAGGAAGCTCATCACATACACCTGCCAGGAAAAACGGTAGATGCTGTCCTTGTGCAGTTCCTTGTAGTTCAGCAGAAGTACCAAGATCGGGAATCCGATGGCCAGGCCGATAGCCAGGGGCAGATTGCCACAATACTGCGCCCATACATGGCCAAAAGTAAATCCGATGCCGCCTTCCTGTCCCTCCTGCGGTACGAACACTCCCCGGAACTGGTAGAGCAGATCCATAAAAGTCGGAATAAAACATACTCCCAGCCACACCGTGGGGACAAAATTCCGGAATCTGCTGCGGAACATTCTCCACAGCATCAAAATCCCCGCAGCTCCGACCAGCACTATGGTAAAACTGGGTTTCGTCATGGTCGCCAACAGCAGATATATTGCAAACAGAATATAATCTCTCTTATGCTCTCTGACCGCATTTGGCTGCTCATACACCGGCAACAATTCACCATACTTAAAAAATGCAAGAATTGCGAACGGCCGTGCCGCCATATAGGTGGCATTGTGAAATGGATTCGGCGTAAATACCCCGAGATATTTGTATTTGATACCGGGGAGATAAATCCCTGTCGGCGGATATACCATCGACACAAAAAACAGGGATACCGCTGCCGTTCCTGTGAGAATCCCCGGAAGCCAAGGTTTTCCGGGCATAGCCTCCTGCAGCTTTGCTCCCACATGCTTGTCCAGCATCACCTTCAGAGCGATCATTGCTCCGCTGTTTAACAGCATCGTGGCCAGTGCCATGGCTAACTCCGCTCCGCCGGTAAAGGAGGCGGTCACCAGATGGATCGCCGCCGCCAGCTTGAACAAAACCGGGTAAGGGAAGCTGTAACCGCTGTCCAGTCCCTGCATCTCCAGAATATATGCCTTCATATCGGAATGATACAGTCCCGTTCCCAGCATGCTTTCCACACACTGCCGGTAAAACAGCCAAAACGTAACGGCCGATGCGATGGCTACCAGTGCAGCAAACACCGAAATTTCTATCCAATTTTTCTTATTTTCTTTCAAAATACCGTTCCCTGCCACTTTCTGATTCATTCCGCTATTTCCCATGATCCGGCACAGCTACGGGCATTCCCCATGATCCGGCACAGCTCGGGCATTTCCCATGATCCGGCACGGCTCCGCCCATTGCCGGATCTTATTTCAGCTTCGTGTAATAAGCTACCACCTTTTTCACTGCATGGATCACATCTTCCACATCGTCATCCGTCAATCCGTAATACAGAGGAATACTCATCACCTCGTTGTAATACTTCTCCGCATTGGGGCACAGTCCCTTCTGATATCCCAGCTTCTCATAATAGGAATGCCAGTAGACCGGCAGGTAATGCACCTGAGGGCAGGTATTTTCCGCATACAGAGCATCGAAAAACTGCCTTCTGTCGCAGTTCAGGTTCTCCAGATTCAGATGCAGCACATACAGATGCCAGGTCGTGTCAGACTCCGGGATCTCCTTCTGCAGGATCAGTTCCGGCATTTTGCCGAACGCTTCATTATAACGCTTATGGATTTCTTTTCTACGCTGTTCAAATGCAGGGAGCTTCTTCAGCTGGCTCAATAGCAGTGCCGCCTGGAAATCCGTCATACGATAATTGAAGCCCAGCTCTACCTGCTCGTTGTACCACAGCGCATCGGTGGGATGTACCATTTCTTCCGGGTCCCTCGTAATACCGTGGGTACGCAGCCGCATCAGATGACGATACAGCTTCTCATCATTGGTCGTGATGGCGCCACCTTCTCCGCCGGTCACCGTCTTGACCGGATGGAAGCTGAAGCAGGTCATATCTGCCAGGCTTCCCACAGGCTGGCCCTTATATTTCGTGCCGATGGCATGTGCGGCATCCTCGATCAGGATCAGATCGTGCTCCTTACAGATCTCCCGGATCTCATCCAGCTCCACTGCCTGACCGGTGAAATCTACCGCAACGATCGCTTTCGTCCTGGGTGTGATCAGCTTGCGGATGGATGCCGGATCGATATTGTAGGTCTCCGGATCAATATCTGCGAAAACAGGCTTCGCACCCGCATATAATACACAGTTGGAGGATGCAGCAAAAGTGATCGAGCTTACGATAACCTCATCTCCCTCTCCAAAGCCTGCTGCCAGCGCCGCCAGATGCAGTGCGGCGGTTCCGTTACATACCACAACGGCATATTTTGCATGGGTCAGTTCACACAGATGCTGCTCCAGCTCCTTCACCTTAGGTCCGCAGGTAATATAGTCGCTGGTCATGACTGCTGCCACCGCATCCACATCTGCCTGGTCAATATATTGCCGTCCGTAGAAAATTTTATTCTCTCGTACAGGTTTTCCTCCAAAAATAGCCAGTTCTTCTTTATTTTCCATTATTATTTTCCTCATTTCCAAACAGTTTGTATTGCTGTAACCATTCAGGACCTCATTGGCAGAATCGCCTTGGCACTGAATAGTTACATTCTATCATAACTCCTACGGAAAGACAACATTCCGAGTTGCGGCATAACACCGGAAAACTTTGCACTATCTGTTGTCTGTTCCCGGGGAAAATGATATAATGAGCGTTGTCTTTCATACCTATTGCCCCAAAGGAGTCTGCCATGCATAATAAAAAGTCGGCATTCCGGATGATCGCCGTTACCTTACTGCTCATCATCTGCCTGATCATATTTATCATTATCCGTTCTGTTTCTTCCCATCATTCAGACAGCTATTACTCTGATCTGCAACGGATACGATCAGAATCCTATGAGGGTATTTTTCTGTCCATGTACAGTCCTGAAGTATTTCACGAAGAAGATTTCTCCACATTCCGTGGCCTTACGATCATCAAATGCGAAAATACTGCCAAGAGTCTGCATGATGTTGCAGACTATTTAGACACAGCATTTTCGGATAACAGAGGGATCACCAATATCTATCTGGGTCTGGATCCGCTGGCCCTCTGGAAGCACAGCAATGAGCAGCTGCGCCACTGGAACAGGGATTTGAACCAATACCTGCTGCCCTATGTGGAAGCACATCCCGAGGTCAGCTTCGAGATTCTGTATCCAGCACCTTCCATGCAATACTGGCTTGCTCAGACCGATGAGACCAGAACGCTGTGGATGACGACCTGTAAGTCCCTCGTCTCCACTCTCAACGGATATTCCAATGTTACCATGTACTTTCCGGGAGCAACCCATTGGCTGATCAACAATCCGGGGAACTATCTGGATGACTTGCATTATAATGATACGGTAGCACAGAAACTGATCATGTTCACTTTCTGTGATGGAGCCATGGTCATTACACCGGGAAATGCGGATACCCTGGAATCCATGCTGAATGATATGATAGCGGAAGAAAAAGAAGCTCCTACGGTATATCCCGATCTGTCCGATCTGTCTGTTGTCTTTTTCGGTGACAGCGTCATCGGCAACTACACCGGAAGTTTTTCCATCCCCGGTGTCGTCAATGGTTTTTCGGGCGCACATGTGTACAACTGTGCCCAGGGCGGAGCTACTGCCTCCAAGGATCCTGCTACCGACGATCCTGCAGCTGCCATGAGCTTTGTCATCGCCGTCGATACCTTTCTGAAACAGGATCCCACTGTTCTGAGGGAAGACACTGTCTATCGTACCTCCCTGGAAGCTTATCTGAATGACGATCACCGGGGGCGCAGATTATGCTTTGTGATCAATTATGGGCTGAATGATTACTTTTCCGGCTATGCCGTGGATGATCCGGAAGATCCTTACGACACAGTGACCTACTGCGGCGCACTCCGAACAGGAATCCGCAGCTTACAGGAAGCCTATCCCGATGCGCTTATCCTGTTAGCAGCTCCGAATTATATTACCCTTTTTGAAAACGGTACAGAGCTTCACGGCGAGGCAGGCAGTACGCTGACAGCTTATGTGCAGGGCGCCGCTGATGTGGCAGACCAAATGGGCGTTCCCTTCTACGATACCTACCACCGGTTAGGCGTCACATCGGATAACGCTGCCGACTATCTGGCAGATGCCGTACACCTTAACGAAGAAGGACGATTCCTCTTCGGAACCGCCCTGATCGCAGCACTGGATCATTCTCGTTAACTGAATACTCCCGTCCCATTCAGAGGACTGCCTTGTCTATCGTGAGCAGGAGATACTCTCCCACCGTGTCGACCACATGATAAGGAAGATCAAGATACTCCAGATCCTGTCTGTGGAGCATCAACAACCCATCTCCTGCGATCTCAGCCAGCTCATTGCCCAACTTCTCCGGATAGACATAATGATAGCGTTCCGCATACGGAAGAGACTTACGCCCATCCGGACTGTCGATCTTCCCCTGATAATACAGTGCATCTGTCCTGCAGGCATACTGGGTCAGGATCTCTGCCGCAGACTGATTGAACTGCCATCCGAGATTCCCCGTAATATACAGTCTGTCGTACTCCTCCATGCCGTCCGCTTCCGTCACCGCATTCAGGAAGTCCTTATTATAATAGTATCCGCTCTCTTCGGCATAGCTTGTAAAATATACCGTGAAGAATAAGACACTGCTGACGCCATAGGCCGCCACGATCACCGGCAGGAGCTTTTTCCATCTTGCCGCTGCCAGATCGATGCCATAGGCGCATAGCAGGAGTAAAGGATAGAAGATGATGTTGACCCGGTTGATGTTCACCTCATAAGTGATCAGTCCCACCCAGATACCGGTGATCAGGAACCCCCATAATGCCAGCATCTTCGTCTGTTCCTTCGTATCCTTTTCCCAAAACAGGCGCTTCGTGAATATTAGGATCCCTGCCAATACGAAGGGAATCGATACATGATACATAGGTCCGAATGCCCCGATCGAATTAAAGAAGATATCCGGCAGCTGCAAGAATACGTGGGAAATGAGCGCCCAGGCATTCCTTCCCAACTGTGCCAAAGAAAAATTCAGCAGCAGAATATCCGCGCTTCTCACGCTGTCCGGAAAATAGGGCATGGTGAAAAACGGTGTCTCAACCGTCATCCCAAGGTGTAGCGCATTGATTCCCAGTACGATAACTTCCGGAAGCGCCACAAGTGTGAATATTACCGCACACAGCAGTCCCTCCCGGAATTTCAGCTGCTTTTTCCACAGGCACCATATAAAAAATACAAACAAAAATGCCGTGACGGAGTACGCCGCTATTCCATAACAATAAAATGTCAGGCCGAAAAAGAGCATGGATAAATACAAATACCGTCTTTTCTCCAGTCCCAGCAACAGCAGATAAAATGCCAATAAGAATACATGTGGGAACAGGTTGCAGTCCAACGACCAGCGGCTCTGCATGAACTGCCAGGGATTCACCGCCGTCAAAAGCATCGCTATAAAAGCAATCCTCTCATTAAACAGCTTTTCCGACACTAAATATACCAGTGCAACCGCCCCACAGGATACCAGCAGCATCGGCAGCCTCACCGTCACTGTGCTAAAACCAAACACCTTGATAAACGGGACCATACAATAGGATAGCAGAACACTCATCTGACTGTATTTCCAGGCCTCAAAATGAACCGGCACAAACGTGCCGTAGCGGTCGGTACCGTATTTTGATAATGCCCATGCATCCATGGCTCCCATGGCTTCATCCTGGTTGATCCCATCCGGCACTGAGCCAAACCGGATACACCGCAGAATGATCGCCAGCATCAACACGGACCAGAACAGTATTTTTTTCTTCTTCGCAGTCATAGTCATCGTAATATTTAATCCTTCCGGTATTCATACTTGTGCTTATCATCCACGCTGATCTCTGCACCGATCTGCACTTCGATCACCTGCAGTTCCGTATCCGCAAGGATCGTATGCTTACAGCCTGCTTGCATAGTCAGGACATCGCCCGGCTTCACCGGCCGCTCCACACCGTCCAAAATCGCCCGGCCTTCTCCGGCAATGACCGTCCATACTTCATCGCGGAAATCATGACTGTGATAATTCATCCCATGTCCCGGATTCAATGTTACCTTGATCGTCATGCTGTGATCCTTCACATCCAGAACGCGGAAGCTCCCCCAGGATTTTTCGGCGAACATTACCCGCTGAACAAATTGATTCACGTAAGGTTTGATATAGCTCGACTGCTCCTTATCCGATACCAGGATTCCCTCCGGACTGGCCGCCACGACCATATTTTTCAATCCCATGCACAGAATCGGTACATTCAGTTCATTCACCACATGCACATTTTCACAGGTGTCGTTCAGGACCCCCTGTCCGACACACTGACTGTCCATGGCCTCCGTCAGCGTATTCCAGGTACCCAGGTCCTTCCAGGTCCCTGCGAAGCGCATCACTTCTATGGCAGGCTCTTTTTCCACCACGGCATAGTCAAAACTGATCTTCTGCAACGTATCATACTTCTGAAATAAGTCTTCATAATCCGTAAAATCTATGAGTTCATGGGCGCGTTTCAGCACATAGCCTAACCGGAAAGCAAACACACCGCCGTTCCACAGAGCACCTTTTGCAATATATTCCTCTGCGGCTTCCTTCGTCGGTTTCTCCCGGAACATCGTTACACGGCTCAGATCGTCCGCCGTCTCCGGTATGATATAACCGTATTTTTCACTGGGATACGTGGGTTCGATCCCCATGAGCACAAGATTCGCCTCAGACTCTCCCGCGCGATCGCACAATGCCTGCAGCGCCTGAAAATAAGCCGTCTCCACGTAAGGATCCACCGGGCAGATCACAATCGGTTCGTCTTCCGCTACCCCCAGCACATCCTTCAGATAAGCTACGGACAGTACGATTGCCGGGAAGGTGTCCCGTCTGCAGGGTTCCACGCTGACCCCTACATCCTGCCCCAGCTGACTGTAAATAGCTGACACCTGGGACTTGGAAGTGGCGATCGTCACCTGTGCCTCCGGGTCTACTTCCCGTATCTGGCGGCATACTCTCTGTACCATGGATTCCAGACCGCCGTCTGCTGTATGAAATATCTTAATAAACTGTTTAGATCTTATCTCATTGGACAAAGGCCACAGACGCTGCCCGGAGCCACCTGACAAAAGTATAATATTCATAGCTTGTCCTCTCTGCTTTTTACTATCTCATCATACCACATTATTTAATATTTGCGAATCTTCATATAGGTATTGCCCCAGGCCTTCCAATCTTCCAGCCATACGACATCCTCCCCCTCCGGCAGGATATCATAACTCGGATTCACACATCCGAGTACCAGTTTCCCCTGGTCCACGGCAGCCTGTATCTCCTCCTGTGAAGATACCAGCCGGATCTTCTCCCGGTATTCTGCCGGCAGCACATAATAATTCACGATCGTGGCCCCACAGCCGTCCGATCTGATCCAGATCTCACCATACCGGTCCACAAGGCTTTTGAGAACCTTCTTCGCCGTCACACCATAATAATCCATCTCGTACCGTCCACAGGCATCACCACCTGCCAAAATATTCGTATAAGCGCTGGAACTCTGCCCCGTCAGTGCAATTCCCACTCCGTTACATCCTATGAACACCACCAGCATAGCAGTTGCGATCCTTCTCGCGCGGATTCCCGGTTGCTGCAACAGATATCTCACTGCATAAGCCATCATCACGATCATCGGTCCATAGATAAAATACATATGCCGCCACCCGTTGTACAGATTCGGATCGCACAGCATTGCTACCAGCACCGGAATCCCTGAGGTCAGTGCGAACAGCGGATAGATACGATCCGCGAAATCCCATTGATGCTTTCTGCCTTTATAGATCCAGATGCCGATACTGCACCACAGCAGAACACTGAGATAGACCGGAATCGTCAGTGCGATCAGTTTCGGCAGATAATACCATGGCAGAGGATTCGTGGAATGCACATACCATGTTCCGTCAAACAATACTTTACCGTCCATTCTGGAAAAGTTCGTACTGTTTGAAAGGTTCCACAGCAGAAATTCCCACAAATGAAATCCCTGTCCCCAGATAGCGGGAGTTAATGTCAAATAACTCAGGAAACCGACAACTGCTGCCGTAAGTCCCACGAAAAAAGTTTTCCCGGTCCACTTTTTTTCTGTCGTCAGGATCAGCAGATAAAAGCCGCCAATCATTGCAAAAACATAGATCCCGCTGATCTTCAGATTCCCGCAGAATCCGGCACAGATTCCCAGCAGACATGCATTTTTGAAATCCTTACGCTCCAAAAAGCGGATTCCGTAAAATAACATCACAATGATCAGGGACATCAATACAGAATCTTTATTGTTGTATAATCCATCCGCAAATATCCTCGGTGTCAGAAACAGCATAAGTGTTCCCAGCAGTGCCGTCCTCCTGTCCCGGAACAGCTCCCACAACAACCGGTACATATAAATCACACCCAGGAAAAACAGTGCATACGTATACGCATGCCATACCTCACTCTGCAGCCTGACAGCATCCGGATGCTGCTCCAGCTTCATTAACAGCAATCCACACAGATAATACGGAGCACTGCCATGATCCTTGTCCGCTTCTACGCAGATCGGATGATATTCTTCCTTCCATTGAAACCAGTTCGTGAGCTTCGGGATCCGTAAGGTCTCACCATACTGCAAGATATTCATATACAGAATTCTTTCTTCCTGATTTTCATCAAAATAAACACCTGTCTCCCGCAGGAAAAAAGCTCCAAAAAGGAACATTGCCACAAATATGCCCAGGATCGTATACCTTTTCTTCTGTTCTGTCATGGTCTGCATGTCTCCCATCCTACCGGATAATAATCACTTTTCTCTTTATTTTTTAAGCGTTTGTTATGATTCAATATAACATTTCAGATAACTGATTTCAAGGTATCCAAATGTTTTAGGAAAATAACAACTTAAAAAAGAACTCAAAAATTTGAGTTCCTTTTTGAGTTCCTATTTGAGTTCCTTTAAAGAACTCAAATTTTTTAGACTTTTTTTGAGTTCCTTCGGGAAATCCTGTATTATCTTTTCTATGATCCTAACATATTGCTCCCGGGTAATTTCTAGTTTCATGCTATATTTATGCCAGTTATTATTGAATTTTTACGGTGCATAGGCACTTATTCAAGTGCGAGGTTTGAGATATTTACCTATACAGTTACATAAATACCAATATCCCATGGCCGCAGCCGGCAGCGCAATCACTATATAAGGAAACACATATCTGCTCTTAGCTTCCCACAACAGACTGAATAAAACCTCTCCTATCAGAACCAATCCTAAAAAATATTCCCATTCCTGTCTTTTATGCTTTGCCAGATAAATATAATAAAATAATACTCCAATATAAATAACATTTTGCAGCTGATTCATAATTTCATAGAATATCTGATATCCTCTATCTGAGTAAAAAGCCTTCATCCATTTCGACGAAGTCGTCATATTCGATGTAAATAAAAAAGATCCATAGGTAGGTTCCAACCATTGAACTGCTGTTTTATCGCAAAAAAATTCTAATGCTCCTATAGGATCTCGCATCCATCTGACAATGGACTGCTTTATATTTAAAATAGAAAGTTCCTTACACTTATCTACATCAAAATTATTTTCCCAAAAGAGATTTATTTGATATGCATTATATGTTCCACTCCCTGTATGGTTTGGATCCTCATCCTGAAATCCCATTGCAATCACAGATATTACCGGAACTCCTTCCGATAATTGGATTTCTGCCTGATGTTCTACGCATTGAATAACTGTTTTTTGTCCAAGTATCATCAAAAGCACACAGAAAAAACTAATCATAAAACTTTTACGATTCCCCTTTAGAGCACGTAAAAATTGAATACCCAGGACAGCAATCCATACAATAATTAATGCTTTTCTCGCTGTATAGGACACAATCATACTGCTGATCATTGCAATATATACGAAAATCTTTTTCCATAGTGTCCATTGTTCATGCTCCTGCAGTACCAGTAGGAACAAAATAGCAAGCTGTAAAAAGCACACGCCAATCGTTTCACCATATATATAAAGTTCATATAAGTGCAGAGGAACATAACATATGGCAAACAGTAAATAAAAAATACATAGTCTTTCTTTGTGAAACAGCCTCCATGCAATCTCATTCCCTGTAAAAATTATGATTCCACCACAAATCGCCTGAATACATTGTAAAGTACTAACACTATAATTTCCCAAAATTCGTGTTGGTAACAAATAAACAGCACCTACTCCAAGCTGATACGGATATACATTGTAATACCAATACTTCTGTAATTCTGTGTAATTTCCTGTAAAAAGATTCTTCAAGACAACATATACATATTCCTGATCTGCTATAGGGACATACTCGGCATTTAATGCCATAGTAATTATCCCGGCCGCAGAAAAAATTGCAATTACCGCTGCTGCAATTCGCAAATGCCGAATGCATACCCGGGAACTATATTTCCAGATGATTCCTATAATTACTATGCATCCCACCACAATTCCCACTGCTTTTATCCAGTTGTCACTAACTGTTGAAACCGTTTCCGAGAAAGGAGCTAACTTTCTGCCGGTACCTATTGCTCCAATCGTTAACGCTGTAAAAAAACAAATTCCCATTACCGCAATTAACTTTAAAATGATATCCTGTATTTTTCTCATTTTCCCACCGATTTTATCCGAATTTAATTTTAAATGTCTGCGGTCAAGCCGCGGAGAGTCTGCAGCAGGTGCCGTCTGATACTCCAATTAATATATTAAACTTGTTGATATTCATTTCAAGTTGTTCAATCGGTCCGTTTTTTTAATTTCAATCTTATGCATTATTCCACTCCCCTTCTTTGATTCATTTTACGTATGCTTTTGTGATGCTTATATTTTAATGAAGACAAAATTTTATCTTTCTTAGTCTCTAAAGTCCATGATTCTGTTTCTTTTACATATCTCTCCAGTTCAGTAATATTTGCATAGTAATCACGATAATGCGTTCTTAGAGAAACTAATAAATCCAATATACACTGTTGATGCTTTTTATATATTGAAAAAAGCCGATCTACTTTCACAAAATCTAATTTATTCATTTCTTTACTTATCTGTTCATTAATTTTTGTGCAGTCACCATTTAAGCAAACCGACCACTGCCCATGCGCTATTTTATTTCTCATTTGGCTTGGAGCAATAATATACTTATCTAAAATTCGATTTAATGTCTGTTTTTTGTTAGCGATTTCCCCCAAATTAGCTCTATTGTTTATTTTCATAAATGCTAATTCTACACATTTTTTCCACTTTTCTTCAAGATTCCTGCATCGCTGAATATCCATGATTTCAATTTCTGTAAATGCTTGAGGTGTATGGATAAGTTTCAAAAAAGAGTCCTCAACATATGCAGAATATATTAATGCATATACTTTCGTCAGTGTATTTAGTTCAATTTGCTTATTTTCTCTAATAGCCCTATTGGCTAATTGAACAATTACGTTTCTATGTTTTTCTAACTCTTTTACGTTACTGACATACGCTCTGTAAATTTCTTCAGCCATGCTATACCTCAGAATTTCAGGATGCTAAAAGATACAATCCTATTATACCCTTTAGCATCCTGGAATCGAACCAGGACCTCCCTTATGAAAGGGTGTTCTACCTTTATAAACTAATGCTCCATAAACACTGTAACAAGTTTAATTTTAATCGTCAATATCAACTTATACTCTGGATAGAGTAAACTTACTGTCAGTTGGAGAGTCGCAGAAGATTCCCTGCTATGAACTTGCCCAGATCGTTTTCTCATAGTCTACTTCTCCCACAGTGTTTTGTCAAATACCTCCCAGATGCTCCCGAATCGCAAGCTTTTTCCGGATGTCTATACTCGGGATGGTTGCCTGCAGCTTTTCGATGTATACCCTGTCATTGTCATGACTGTGGAGTAACAGACTCCTCATGTATCCCCTGTTTGGACGCACTGATATCCCTCGGTTCCCGTTGCTTCTTCCTGCTTATGGCTCCGCCGGTACTTTACCAGTTCCAGGATCTTTTCTTCTCCGTAATCCTTCACATAGCATCTCAGCTGACACATCGCATCCGCTCCGGCTTCGCTCCAGCCCATCGGACGGGAACTCATCCGGTCGGAATACATATGACTCACATGACCTTCTGCACTGCATCCATAGACATTCTTATCCTGCATTCTTCTCACTGCGCCAGCCCAGTTGTTCAGCAGGTATTTGAAAAATCGATATCAGATGCTATGCCGAATGCAAGATGGGCGATCGACCATTTTCACGTTGTTATGAAGGCAAATGAAGCGGTCGATGTTGTAAGACGTGAATTTCAGAAAGGGATGGCCCGTGTAGATCGTATCAAAACTAAAAAAGGGCTTGCCTATACTTTGAAAACACGGCTTAAAGATCTCGATCCTGAAGACGCAGCTAAAATCAAAGCGGCGCGAAGTAATCCTGAGCTTGCTCCTCTTGCAACAGCCTTTGACCTTCAAGAAGACTTTTTTAATATTTATGATGAAAACCCATCATCAAAGGATAATGCAAAGAAGGCATTTAAACAATGGGAGCAATCTATTCCGAAGAATGCGATATACGATAAGTTCCGAGAGCTTGCTGCTACGGTCCATCGCTTTGAAGACCAGATCTTCGCCTACTGGGATTGCCCTATTGCGATTTCTAACGGCTATACGGAATGCACCAACAGACTCATTCGCGAGAATAACCTGCGTGGACGTGGATATTCTTTTGAAGCTGTCTCTTATACACATCTCCGAGCCCACGAGACCTCTCTACATCT
>ERZ1026998.497-NODE-497-length-13423-cov-13.932002_pt1 | contig 13423 bp, 8 predicted proteins | sample MGYA00519288_ERZ1026998 | MGnify/ENA primary metagenome ERZ1026998 (study PRJEB26926, sample SAMN06164454) | human gut metagenome | biome: ENVO:00009003; feature: ENVO:2100002; material: ENVO:00002003 | host: Homo sapiens | place: USA | collected 2012 ...
CGAGATGTAGAGAGGTCTCGTGGGCTCGGAGATGTGTATAAGAGACAGATATACCCCCTAGGAAAAAACTGAGGAACTGAGTTATTGAGGAACTGAGTCAATGCTAGAGACTTTGAATCTTACTCTTGATACTGTTGAATATGTGCTTATATTAAAAGCTAAGTATCAGATTATCAAATAAATAAAACACTTGCTCCCTTGAAATAAAGGGGCAAGTGTTTATTGTGATACCCATACCCCCTAAAACAGGGGGCATGGGTATGAAAAGAATTTCGTTACATTGAACTTTCAAATCGTAACTTGATGAGATCTGGCTGATTTACATCTCAACCACTACTTCATGCTTGCCTTCAGAGCAAGGAATGATGGTGCCTGAGATAGGAGTGCCATCCACTGTAATCTGCTTCACGCCCTTCTGGTTTCCGCTAGGATTCTTTACTGTGATATGGTATTCGCCACCACGGAACTTGCGGGTTACCTCATACTCCTTAGCGGTGCTTGGGAGACAAGGATCGATGAGCAAACCTTCATAATCTGGCTTGATGCCGAGGATGAATTCTGATACTGTATACCACATCCATGCCGCTGTACCGGTGAGCCAGGAGTTCTTTCCTTCGCCCGGTTTGGCTGCATCCTTACCGGCTACCATCTGGCAGTTTACGTAAGGCTCTACCTTGTGAAGTGTCTGATATTTTTCCTCTACATAGCTAGGTAGAATCTTGGTATAATGGCTCCAGGCATCGTTGCCTCGACCGGCTACAGTCTCTCCGATGATGACCCAAGGATTGTTGTGGCAGAAGATACCGGCGTTCTCCTTGTAGCCTTCAGGATAAGAAGAAATCTCACCCATTTCTACATGATAGGTAGTGTAGGCTGGGTTGTTCAGCACCAGTCCGTGCTCGCATTCCAGTCGTTTCTTGCTGCTATCCAGTGCTTTATCGCAGAGTCCTTCTTCCAGACCGATACCAGCCATCGTACACCAGCCCTGGCTCTCGATGAAGATTTTGCCTTCCTCGTTCTCATCACTACCAATCTTGTTGCCGAAGAAATCGTAAGCGCGGAGGAACCATTCTCCGTCCCATCCATGCTGCTTCACAGCCTCGTTCATCTCATCTACAGCCTGCTGCATGCGCTCGGCTTCTGTCAAATAATCTTCCTCTGCAAGACCGGCTATTTCGCCCTCCTTGCTTTCCAAAGCTTCCTTGGCAAGCTGCTTGCACAGAGCCACATAATCCTTGCCGGTAACCACGAACAGACCGGCTATCATCAGACTCTCTGCCTTGCTTCCTTCGCCCTTGTTTTCGGTGGTCTGGAAACTCTCGTTAGGGTCCCAGGAGAAGCAGTTCAGGTTCAGACAGTCGTTCCAGTCGGCTCTGCCGATGAGTGGAAGCTTATGCGGACCCAGGTTGTTGATAACATGGTTCATCGAAATCTTGAGGTGCTCGAAGAGGCTTACTTCTGTGCCTGGCTGGTTGTCGAAAGGTACCTGCTCAGCGAGGATAGAGAAGTCGCCCGTCTCCTTGATATAGGCTACGGTACCGAAGATGAGCCAGCATGGGTCGTCGTTGAAACCGCCACCGATATCGTTGTTGCCACGTTTGGTGAGCGGCTGATACTGGTGGTAGCAGCCACCGTCAGGGAACTGGGTGCTGGCGATATCGATGATGCGCTGGCGGGCACGGGTAGGTATCTGATGAACGAAACCTACGAGGTCCTGGTTGGAATCGCGGAAGCCCATGCCTCGACCGATGCCGCTCTCGAAGAAACTTGCCGAACGCGACATACAGAAGGTGATCATGCACTGATACTGGTTCCAGATGTTCACCATACGGTCTAACTTGTCGTTGCCGCTTTTCACGGTGAAGATGTTCAGCAGGTTATCCCAGTACTGGTTGAGTTCTGCGAAGGCTGCATCCACCTTTTCTGTGGTATCAAACTTGGCGATAAGCTGATGAGCTTTCTCCTTGTTGATTACCTTCTTGGCGCTGAACTTCTTGTCCTGCTCGTTCTCCACATAGCCCAGCAGGAAGATGAGGTCGCGGCTCTCGCCTGGCTGCAGGGTAACCTCGATATAATGAGATGCGATAGGGCTCCAGCCATGGGCAAAACTGTTGCGTGGCTTGCCTTCCATCACAGCCTCAGGCTCGGCAAACTCGTTGTAGAGTCCGATGAAGCTCTCGCGGTCGGTATCGTAGCCCTGAATCTCGGTATTCACTGTGTAGAAAGCATAGTGGTTGCGGCGCTCACGATATTCGGTCTTGTGATAGATGGTAGAACCCTCTACCTCCACCTCGCCCGTAGAGAAGTTGCGCTGGAAGTTCTCCATGTCGGTAGCAGCATTCCAGAGGCACCACTCTGCAAAGGAGAACACTTTGAGGGTCTTCACTTCCTCAGTCTGGTTCTTCAGCGTCATCTTCTGCACCTCAGCCCATGTATGGAGGGGTACGAAGAAGAGCACACTCGCCTCTACGCCGTTCTTGCTGCCCGTGATGCGGGTATAGTTCATGCCGTGGCGGCACTCGTAGCTGTCGAGCGGTGTCTTGCAAGGTTTCCATCCCGGGTTCCATACGGTATCGCCATCTTTGATATAGAAATAGCGACCGCCGTTATCCATCGGCACACCATTGTAGCGATAACGGGTGATGCGACGGAACTTGGCATCCTTGTAGAAGGAATAACCACCTGCTGTGTTTGAGATGAGCGAGAAGAAATCCTCGTTACCCAAATAATTGATCCAAGGCCATGGGGTCTTTGGGTCAGTAATCACGTATTCGCGATTGGCGTCATCAAAATGACCATACTTTTTTTCTGCCATTGTTTTTTTAATGTTATTTCTTGGTAAAATATACTATTTTGGTGCAAAGATAGTAAAAAGTTTAAGTTTCGGGGTTCGAAAACAGTTTTTTTTTGTATTTTTGCAATGAAAAGTTTGATGATTATCATCATTCTATAAACATTTAATACAATTGGCTTATGAAAAGAAACATTTTATCACTTCTGATAGCCCTCTTTGCTACGATGCAGGTAGCGGCTCAGACATACGACAACTTGTGGAAGCAAGCTGAAATCAATGCTCAGAAGGCCCAGCCTAAGAGCGAAATCGCGGTGATGAAGAAAATCATCGCCAAGGCTTCGGCTGCCAAAGATTACGGGCAGCTGCTGGCGGCTGAGATAAGACAGATGACACTCTGGAAAGAGATTTCGGCTGACTCGCTGACGCCTAACGTGAAGCGGATGGAAGCAGAGGCGCTGAAGGTGAACGACCCCGCATTGAAGGCGGTGAGATATGCCGTGCTGGGCAAGGTGTACCGTGATATGAACGAAAAGAAAAGCCAGGAGTTCTTCAAGAAGGCCTTGGGACAGCCTGAACTTCTTGCCCGACATACATCTGCAGAGTATGTTCCATTGACGCTGAAGGGCGTGGATGGCAGTTCCTTTAACAACGATCTGCTGCATCTCATCGGATTTGAGGCAGACAGCAAGGAGGCGTATCTGCAGCTGTACACCTATTATAATAAGGTGGGCAATCGGGGTGCGGCTTGTCTCTGTGCCTATAAGCTCATCGAGAAATACCGCCAGGACGACGTGAGAGTGGTGAAGAAGTCGAAGTATTTGCAGACCATCGACTCGCTCATCCAGATTTATCAGGATATTCCGGAGGCAGGCGAACTTGCCGTGGAGCATTTCCGCTTCATGGAAGGTGCCACCGATGCCAAACCGCAGGATAAGCTCAACTATATCAACTATGCGCTGAGCCGCTGGGGTGAATGGTCGAGAATGAACGAACTGAGAAATGCGCAGAAGCGACTTACCGAACCGATGTTCCGGGTGAAGGATATGCCGCAGGTATTGCGACCTGGGGAGAAGGTTTGGGTGCAGCTGGATGTGCGTAATCTCCAGAACCTGAAAATCAGCATCTCCCGCCTCAATATTACGGCAGATAACGATTATAATGCGCAGGATGAGGCTACCTATAAGATGCTCCTGAAGAAGACTACGAAGCTGCATCAGAAGGATTTTAGCCGCGACTACTACGGTCGGCCGGATTATGAAACGGTGAAGGATTCCATCGAAATCGGTGACAATCTGCCACTGGGTGCCTATCTGATGGAGGTGACTTCGGATAATACCGGCATCGCTCCGCAGCGAGAACTCTTCTATGTCAGCAATCTGGCGGTGATGATCCAGCAGTTGCCTGATGACAAACATCGCTATGTAGTGGTGAATGCTACCGATGGACAGCCTGTACCGGGTGCGAAAATCATGCTCTATGACAGGGATTATGATGTGAAGACGGGCAAGTGGAAGAGACTGGTTCATGCTCGCTTGACTACCGATGAGAACGGCGAGGCTTACTTCAAGAATGTGGATGGAAACGTCTTGATTTCCACCAGCAATGACAAGTTTACGCCAGCCAGGGACATCTATCTTAGCCGTACCCGCTATTATGAGAAGAAGGATAATGAGACTAAATATCAGGTTTATACCGATCGTGCCATCTATCGCCCGGGGCAGAAGGTACATGCCTCAGCCATTTCCTATACTGTCAAGAAGGGGTTGGATGCCAGCGTGCCTGGAAAGAGTATGGAACTGAAGTTTGTCCTGAGTGATGCCAACTGGAAGCAGGTGGCAGAACAGAAGGTTACGACCGATGAATATGGTACGGCTTCGGTAGATTTCGAACTCCCGAAGGAGGGAAAGACAGGACAGTATTCCATCTCCGTGAATGGTACAGCAAGCGAATATTTCAGAGTTGAGGAGTATAAGTGTCCTACCTTCGAGATTACCTTCCCGAAGGTGAATGAGAAATATAACTGGGGCGATACTGTAGTGGTGAAGGCTTCAGCCAAGACCTATGCCGGAGTGCCGGTGCAGGGTGCCAAGGTGGAGTATCTGGTGACTCGCAGAAACCAGCTTTGGTGGTGGGGCGCAGGCTCTGCCGGACAGTTGGTGAAAACTGACAGTTGCGTGACTCGTGAGGACGGAACCTTCGACGTCGAGATTCCGCTGGAGGCTTCCTTGTCAGGAAAAGACGAGGCTGATATGAGCGATTTCATGCGCATCGCCCGTTTCTTCAACTTCGAGGTCTCTGCCATCGTTACCGACATCAGCGGCGAGAGCCACGAGGGCGTGATGAGTCTGCCTCTGGGCACCAAGCCAACCATCCTCACGGTGAATCTTCCTAAGCGTATCGAAACGGACAGTCTGAAGACGGTGACCTTCGCTTACCGCAATGCCAGTGGTATGCCGATTTCTAGTAGGTTGAAATATCGCATTGATAAGGGCGAATGGAAGGATGCCGAGGCGAATGCACCGGTTTCTATCAAGGAATATGCTTCTTCCTCTGCCTCTTCTTCCCTCGTTTGGAAATCTGGCGTTCATCAGTTGGAGGCAATCTGCGGACAGGATACCCTGCAGCAGAAATTCACCCTTTTCAGCATGAAGGATACCCATCCGGTGGAGCCAACTACCGAATGGTATTATCAGACGGCGAAGACTTTCCCTCGTGATGGCAAGCCGGTCTATATTCAGGTGGGCTCTTCGGAGAACGGAGCGCACATCGTATATTCCATCATCGCCGGCAACAAACTGCTGGAGAAGGGCGCCTGGGAGTTGGGCGACAGCATCGTGACTCTGCCTTTCACCTACAAGGAGGAATATGCGTCGGGCATCGTACTGAACTATAGTTTCGTGAAGCAAGGTAAGTGCTATACCCGAATGATGAGCATCGCCCGTCCTTTGCCTGAGAAGAAACTGAATATCGCCTGGAAGACCTTCCGCAACCGTCTGACCCCTGGACAGAAGGAGGAGTGGACGCTGAAGATTACCACCCCTGACGGCAAGCCAGCCAAGGCGCAGCTGATGAGCGTACTCTATGACAAGTCGCTCGACCAGATAGCCCCGCATTCCTGGAAAATGTCGCTCGGATTCAGCCAATGGTTGCCAAGCTGCTACTGGAAGCACAACCTCACTTTCCGTTCATCTTACTTGAATGGCGTTTATCCTACCAAGTATTATGACGAGAAGGGACTGGATGTGGATAAGTTTGATGGCAAATTCTTTAGCAATTATGCTTATATGCAAGCGGTGGAACTGAGCAAATTGGAACGTTCTTCTGGCGGAACCGTTGAGTCTGTTCGTGTTCAGAAAGACGAGCTGGTTCTGGAAGAAGGGAGAGTCATGAAAACTCGTGGGAGTAATATGATCCGTGTTGCAGCGCCTGCTCCATCTGCCAACAAGGTTTTTGATGTAGTAGAGGAGATGCCGCAGTTTGCCGGTGGTTCTGGCTCAAACGTAGAACAGTACCTTGACAAAGTGCAGGTGCGTGAGAATATGAACGAGACTGCCTTCTTCTATCCTGCCTTGGAGAGCGACAACAATGGCAACGTAGCCATCAGGTTTACCCTGCCGGAGAGCGTGACTACCTGGAAGTTCATGGGATTGGCTCATGACAAGGAGATGCGCAACGGTTTGCTGGTGGATGAGGCTGTGGCTCAGAAGACCGTGATGGTGCAGCCTAACATGCCTCGCTTCCTGCGTGAGGGCGATAAGAGCACCATCGTGGTGAAACTCTTCAATACTTCCGACAAGAAGGTGAGCGGCAACACCCGTATGCAGATTCTCGACCCGGAGACCAACAAGGTGGTTTGGCAGAAGACGCAGAATTACAGCATCGATGCCGAGGGCTCTGCTACCATCTCCTTTGATGTCCAGGGACTGAAAGAAGGCGTATATATTAATAAGGTGGTGGCTGCCGGTAATGGCTACAGCGATGGTGAACAGCACTATCTGCCGGTTTTGAGCAACCGTGAACTCGTGGTGAACACCCTGCCTATCACCCTGCATCAGAAGGGTGAGCAGAGCTTCGACCTGAGCAAACTCTTCCTGAACAAGGAGGGCAAGCAGGCGAAGGGCGCTGAAGAGGCAAAGGTAACCATCGAGTACACCAATAACCCAAGTTGGCTGATGGTGAAGGCGCTGCCAGCCATCAGTAATCCGGATGAGGAGGACGCCATCTCGCTGATGTCTGCCATCTATGCCAATACTATCACAAACCATGTACAGAAGCATCTCTCGCTGGAAAATCTCACTCAGGAGAGCATCCGCCTGCAGAATCAGGTGGAGAAGCTGAAGAAGTTGCAGAACCCTGACGGTTCCTTCTCCTGGTGGAAGGGAATGAAGGGCAGCCGGTATATGACTACATCGGTAGCCGAAATGATGGTTCGATTGAATGCCATCGCAGGTGTGCAGAAATCAACCGCCCGGATGCTGACTTCCGCCATCGATTATCTCTCCTGGCAAACAGCACAGGAAGTAAGAGAAATGAAGAAGCAGGAGGAGAAAAAGCAGAAGGTGAATCCTAGCGAACAGGCGCTGCATTATCTCTACATCCTTTCGGTGGATGGCAGAAAGATGAAGCAGAATCTGGAGCAGGATAAGGCTTATCTCTTGGACAAGATGTCGAAGATGACCGGTGATTTCTCCATCTATGGCAAGGCGCGTGCTGCCGTGGTACTCGCCAGAAACAGCCAGCAGAATGCTGCCTATCGCGAGAAGGCTGGCGAATATCTGCAGAGCGTGAACGAATATGCCGTTTACCGCGAGGAGATGGGCCGCTACTACGATACCCGCAAGGCACTCTACAGCTGGAGGAACTATAAGATTCCTACCCAGGTATCCGTGATAGAGGCGATGCAGATGCTGAAACCGAACGACAAGCAGACCATCGAGGAACTGCAGCGCTGGCTCCTGATGTCGAAACGCACCCAGGTTTGGGATACGCCAGTGAACACCGTGGATGCCGTCTACGCCTTTATGAAGGGCAATGAGAGCAACTGGAGCAGGAAGGCTGAGAATGCCGTGCTGAAACTGGACGGCAAGCTGCTGCCGATGCCGCAGGATTCCACTACTTTGGGCTATGTGAAGACCGAAAGACCGGGCAAGGCATCTAAGCTGAGCATCGACAAAAAGAGCGATTATACCAGCTGGGGAGCTGTCTATGCAGAGTTTAAGCAGCCTATCAGCGAAATCGGTTCCATGGAGTCGGGCATCAAGGTGCGCCGTGTCATCGTTCCAGCCGAATCTGAGAGCAAGGGCAATGCGCAGGTAGGCGAGAAGGTGAAGGTAACGCTCATCATCACCGCCGACCGCGACTACGACTTTGTGCAGATTACGGATAAGCGTGCGGCATGCCTGGAGCCGGTTAACCAGTTGAGCGGTTATCAGTGGGGCATAGGCTGCTATGTTTCTCCAAGAGACCATGCAACGAATTTCTATTTCGATCGTTTATCTAAAGGTAAGCACATCGTAGAAATGGAGTATTACGTGGATAGAAAGGGCGACTATCAGAGCGGAACTTGCATCGCTGAGTGTACCTACAGTCCGGAATTTGGTGGTCGCACAGAGACCTATGAATTGAAAGTTAATAATTGATAGTTAAAAGTTTATAGATTGATAATTTAAATAGAATAGTATGAAATGGATGAATATATGGATGCTCTCAGCGCTGTTGGCGCTGCCTGCATCAGCACAGAAGATTACAACCCAGCACGAGGTGGTAGACTGCGGACAGGTGGTGTTCCACAAGCCTGTAACTGCCGAATTCGTGCTGAAAAATGACGGGCACAAGCCGTTGGTTATCAACAATGTATTGAAAAGCTGCGGATGTACGGAGGTAGATTATCCGAAGACGAGCATAGCTGCCGGCGAAAGTTTCGTCATCAAGGCGGTATACGATGCCAAGCAGATGGGTACTTTCACCAAGCAGGTTTGCCTCTATACCAATGCGGATGAAGAGCCGTTCATCCTCTCTATGAGGGGAAGGGTAGTGGGCAGCGTAGTAGATTTCGCTGGTTCTTACGATGAGATGCTGGGTGTCATCAAGAGTGATGCCCAGGAGGTGGAGTTTGATGACGTGAACCGTGGCGACCGTCCGGTTCAGCGCATTCATATCTTCAATCCTACCGACGAAGTGCTGGAGCCGGTAGTGATGCATCTGCCATCCTATCTTCATGCTTTCGTATCGCCTTCCAAGGTGGCTCCGCGTCATTCTGCCGAAATCAGTTTCGTGCTGGATTCCAAGAAACTGCGCGACCTGGGCTTGAACCAGACATCGGTTTATCTCGGTGAGCGTCCTGGCGATAAGATTGCGCCTGAGAAGGAAATCGTGGTATCAGCCGTTCTTCTTCCTGGTTTCGAAAACATGACTCCAGCCAAGAAGGCACTGGCTCCGAAGATAGAGATGTCTGCCACCGATCTCAATCTGGGTAGTTTCAATGGAAAGAAGAAGCTGAAGGGTGAGATTCTGATTACCAATAAGGGTAAGTCGGAACTGGATATCCGCAGCATGCAGATGTTTACGATGGGCTTGCAGGTGAAACTGAAGAAGAGTAAGATTCAGCCAGGAGAGACCGTTAAGATGAAGGTGACGGCTGTGGCTGCCGACTTGAAGAAATCGCGTGTCAGACACCCTCGTATCCTCATAATTACGAATGACCCTGACCATGCTAAGGTGGTGGTGAAGATTTATGTACAATGATTTAAAAATGAATATCGTGCAGATAGAAATAGATAACGGCAGTGGGTTCTGCTTTGGCGTAACCACTGCCATCAAGAAAGCTGAAGAGGAGTTGGCTAAGGGCGGTAAACTTTACTGCCTGGGCGATATTGTGCATAACGGTATGGAGGTGGAGCGTCTGCATGAAGCGGGACTCATCACGATAGACCATGAGCAGATGGAGGAACTGCAGGGCGTAAAGGTCTTGCTCCGTGCTCATGGTGAACCGCCTGAAACTTATGCCCTTGCTGAGCGAAACAACATTGAAATCATCGATGCTACCTGTCCTGTGGTGCTCCAGTTGCAGCGCCGCATCAAGAAGCAGTATGTCAACAATCCGGAGGCACAGATCGTGATTTTCGGCAAGAACGGGCATGCTGAGGTGCTCGGACTGGTGGGGCAGACGGAGAGTCATGCCATCGTGGTAGAGAAGTTTGAGGATGTGAAGCAGCTGAAGGAAACCGGTCAGCTGGATTTCTCTAAAGATATCTATCTTTACTCCCAGACTACCAAGAGTCTCGATGAGTTCCACCGCATCATCGAATATTGCCAGGAGCATATTGTTGAGGGCGCTGTCTTCAAGAGTTTCGATACCATCTGCCGTCAGGTGGCTAACCGCATGCCTAACATCGCTGCCTTTGCCAGCAAGCATGATGTCATCCTCTTTGTGAGTGGCAGAAAGAGTTCGAACGGCAAGGTGCTTTTCAAGGAATGCAAGAGCGTGAATGCCAACAGCTACCAGATAGAAAGTGCTGACGAAATAGATATGAACTGGTTCAAGGATGTGGAAACGGTAGGTATCTGTGGTGCTACCAGTACGCCGAAGTGGCTGATGGAAGAGTGCAAGGATAAGATTATCAAGGAAAACTCTGCTCTTTTGTAATAAGAGTTAAAATATTGATTATCAGCTACTTGATATACTTGGTACGGTGTTTCACCGTATATGGGTAGAGGATAGTTTTATCGTTGGTTGAAAAACTTAATATATTGGTTATTAATCAGTTAACCCATTTGGTGTCGTGTTTCACGACGTCAAGTGGGTTTATCTCTTATAAACTGTCTGAAAATAAAACAGGTGATAAATCTTCTCCCGAAGACCTATCACCTTCAAAAAACAGTAATTAACTCAAAATTTATAATCTATATCATTACTACCTTGTTAATATGGTTGCAAAGATACTAAATTGAAGTTTTTTTTTCCAAATCTTTTCATCGAATAAAATAAATTTATCGGCAAAAGTAGTATATTTAACGTATTTTTGCATTAATAACCCGGCAGTCTCTTCTCTGTAGCTTATTCTGCTATTGCTTTTTGATATTGTTCCATCAGCCATGCCTTCTGTTCAGAAATGGTCATGTTGCTGTTGTCGAGCGTGATTGCATCATCTGCTTTTCTGAGTGGGGAAGTCTCGCGGTGGCTATCGATATAGTCGCGCTCCTCTACATTCTTCAGAATCGCATCGAAGTCGGCTGGCATTCCTTTCTCCTTCAGTTCATCGAAACGGCGCTGTGCTCTCACCTGCGAACTGGCTGTTACGAAAATCTTCAGTTCGGCATTAGGGAACACGGTGGTACCTATATCGCGACCATCCATCACGATACCCTTGTCTTCGCCCATCTTCTGCTGCTGTTCTACCAGCGCCTCTCTGACGAAAGGAACGGCGGCAATCGGACTAACGTGGTTGGAAACCTCTAACGAACGGATTTCCTTTTCTACCAGTTCGCCGTTCAGATAGCAGTCTGGGCGACCGGTTGTTGCATTAAACTTGAATGAGATGCTGATGTTCTTCATCTCCTTCTGCAGTTCTTCAGTCTTTACGGCTCCATCTGCTTCGAAGAGCTGATGACGCAGCGCATAGAGGGCTACCGAGCGGTACATGGCGCCCGTATCTACATAAACATAACCTATTTCCTTGGCAAGATCCTTTGCCATCGTACTCTTACCGCAAGAAGAGTATCCGTCTATTGCTATTGTTATTTTCTTCATAATTTCGAACTAACTTTAATGTATAATTTATAATCTGTAACTTACGTTCAGCATGAGACTGTTGCTACTGACGTGATATTTGCCGTAGGCAACGTTCAGATGGAAGCGCTCCAGGTTGATACCGCCACCCACAGAGAAACCGGCTCCATGACTGCTTTCCTCATCTTCTGAGGTGCTGATTTTCATCTCGTTGGCTCTCCGGAAGTTGTAGCCGGCACCTATCCACAGGCTCTCCGAAAGCAGAATGTCGGCACCTACTACGGCATGATCACGAAGACTGCTGTCCCAATGGTTCAGGTTGACCAGTGTGGCTGATACCCTGAACGGTGTGTTGGCGAAGCGTTTCGTCACACCCAACTGCAGGTCGATCGGCATCTTCTCATATTCATTGTCGTAAGCTTTCAGCTGTCCACCCAGATTCTTTGCCGCACATGAAACCGACCATTCCGTTTCCGGGTCGTAATAGTTGATGCCCAGATCCACTCCCACAGCGATAGAATTGTAATCGCCAATATACGAAGTGATGAATTTGGCGGCAATACCACCCGCAAACTTTTCACCGAGCATATAAGAGAAGTAACCCGCAACGGCAATGTCCTTTGCCGAGAACTCACCCATCTGGATGTTGTTCTCATCCGTCTCTTTCATCTTGCCGTAGTCAACAAGCTGAGCCGAAACAGCCCACGAAGCCTTGTCGTTGACAATACGGTTGAAACTAGCCGAGGCAGTGTTCACCCCCGACATATAGTTCATATAATTGAGATTGACCGTCTTGTCGTTTACTGATGACAGGAGAGCCGGATTATGGAATATGAGTGCCTCATCATCTTCTATCAAGGTGATGTTGTCGCCACCCAGAGCAGCTGCATGGGCACTCACCGGCAAGCGAAGGAAATTATACCCCGTTTGGCTCTCTTGAGCATCAATAATTGTCGCAAAAAGCGTCAATATTGCGGAAATTACATATTTTTTCATTTAAATTTTCTAATTCTTTGGCAAAGATACTGCTTTTTTCAATAATAAGAAGTATTTTTGCAATGTTTTCGTAGGAAATAACGATTTTAAACGGTTTTTATTGTGGAAATTAAGAAATCAAATAGCGCACAACTGGAAGATAAGCGGGTTACATTTTTTCTGCTGGGGTTGCTGCTGGCTTTTACTTTCATCTTCGTAGGACTCCAATATCAGAGAGGTCAGCAGGGAGATGATGACTTGTCGGAATCGATGGAAGATCTCTCACAGGATCTGGAAATGTCGGCTCGTCCCGACCAGAAAGATATGGTGAGTGCAGAGGCTGTTTCGGCTCCTGCTTCTAAGTCAATTACCCAGGAAGTGAAGGCTGCCGAGCAACAGACTCAGAAGGCACCGCAGAAAATCAGTTCTACAACCAGCGAACTGGTTATCGGCGACGGCTCGGGTGTAGTGGATGGATCTGAGGTGAAGGAAGCGGTTCCTGAAACTCCCATTGAGAATCCGGGAGCTGAGGCTCCTATCAAACTGACCGTCGTGCAGAAGATACCGCAGTTTCCTGGTGGCTGGTCTGCCTTCATGCAGTGGCTTACCAAGAACCTGAAGTACCCTGTAGCTGCCCAGAAGGGTAAGATTCAGGGAACCGTAGTGGTATCCTTTATCGTAAACAAGGATGGAAGTGTTGCCAATATCAAGGTAAGCACTTCGGTAGATCCATTGCTCGACAACGAGGCTTTGAGGGTGATGAAGATGATGCCGAAGTGGAAACCGGGCATCGATAAAGGCAAGGTCTGTCGCACGATGATTGCCATCCCGGTAGTGTTCCAGCTATAAATTATAAATTGTTCATTGTAAATTATACATTATAAATTATCTGTCTCTTATACACATCTCCGAGCCCACGAGACCTC
>ERZ1026998.503-NODE-503-length-13339-cov-6.418549_pt1 | contig 13339 bp, 15 predicted proteins | sample MGYA00519288_ERZ1026998 | MGnify/ENA primary metagenome ERZ1026998 (study PRJEB26926, sample SAMN06164454) | human gut metagenome | biome: ENVO:00009003; feature: ENVO:2100002; material: ENVO:00002003 | host: Homo sapiens | place: USA | collected 2012 ...
AACATACGTCCGTCGGAGTAAAAAATGATTATTATATCGATTCCCGTTATGTGGGAGATGTCGAGGTCCTGTCGTTCGAGATTTCGGGCGAAGGATACAACATCGAATCGGATGCTAAACAAGAACATTTTTACGTAACCTTTTCTACAAGAGGAAAACGTACGATAACGCTCACGGTCAATCATCTGAAACTGAATGCCGTTTTGCGTGCCGTTATGGAAGTCGATGTTGCAGACCCGCCGGAAATCATCGCCTGTGCCTTGTCGAGTACGCAGCCGCGTATCGGGGACAGAAATTGTTATACGATCAAAAACTATCCAAATACCGTTATTCCGTATTGGTCAATCGGACGGTATGAAAACCGTCAGTTCGTGGATTACTCTTCCCACTTCTTCATTTTGGATGCCCCCTCCGAAGAATACTTTTATATCGTACCGAAATTCGGAGGCAAATATGTCATCCAAGCCAAATTGTCAATAGGTATGGGTAAATATGAGACGTTGGAATTGGAAATCAACGTCCCTACTGAAACTGTCAGAATGCCGGGAGTTGTCACACCTTGGCCGAACGATTCTACTTATATTACCAGAGTAAGAGCTTACCTGAAAAACAATGGTACTGCCCAAAAGCGTATCATATACAATGCAGGACCTTTTTACTCGATTTCGTCTGATACTTTGGGCGGTAGTTATGATTTCTATGCTTTTTCCAATCTGCCGTTCGAGAACCATCCGAATTACAGTTACATCGTTCCATTGTATGAAAACAAATACCAGAACAATCAATTCGCTTATGATACGAAGATATACAGTGAATGGGGCAATACCGCAAACGACACTCCGGTATTATGTTATATTTATAGCGGAGTGCGTCCCGGCGCAGTTCCACTGTATTCGATTGAAGAGGTACGATTGGAAAACAATGTAATCGTAAACGCATTCAGATATGTATCGACAGCAGACAAACCCAACCAACAATACACTTCTACCGATCCTGTTACGAAAAAAGCATATACATTGAAAACCATCAATCACGGCCGAATCGGTTATGTGTATCCTAATTCAGAGCTATAATAACGAACGAAGGCCGGGAAGCAAATTCCCGGCCTTTATCGTTTCTACGGGACCTCTTCCCCGGCTATATTTTTTCGTATTTGGCATATAGGAGGGTCAGCGTCGCCGAAGGTTTGCAAAGGTACTGCACTTCGGTCGAGAGCCTCGTTCGGTAAGCGGCATCGGCATACCAGCCGGCGAACCGCATCCCTGCACTGTACTGCGGGGCCCGCAGGGTGCATCCGTTTTCGTAACAGGCGATGCGCAGGGTTCCGTCCTCCTGGCGCAGGTAGTACGGAGCGCCGGTCACCGTGAGCGCTTCGTCGCCGTAAGGCACGGCCCGAATCTCGTTGGCCAGCATGTGCCGGAAGGTGTAGGTCTTGCGGAATCCTCCGTCATCGACCAGCAGCACGTCGTACTCTATCCATCCGTTCGCTTCGGTCACGACGGGCGGATTGTAGATTACCGGCAGGGAGTTTGGGCCGTTCTGATTCCACAGGGCGATCGTCCCGGTCTGTCCGTAAGGATTGGTGTTGAATTTGAAACAGGATGCCACGCCTTCCCGGAGCGTCACCGTGCCGTCTATCTTGCGGCCGGCCGTATTCCCGGCAATGTCGAAATGCAGATTCCACGCCTTCGAGGGGATGCAATAGCCGGAAAGTGCTGCGTCGGAGTTCTCCAAATCGTCGTACACGTCGAGCGTGTAGCACTGCACGCGGGTGTCCACTTCGCTCTCGCCCTCGATGGTGATGTCGAGCGAATAGCGGGTATTGCGGCGGACGTTGAAATCCGTCGTGTTGTTCTCCCCGAGATATACCCGGTATTCGAGTACCTTGTTTTCCCGCACGGCCCGAATCATCAAATACGTCGCATACTGCGGGGCATGGTCGGCATCCTTCAGCCGCTGGTCGGTAACGGAGGCAACAATACCCTGACAGTTCTGCGGCATGTACAGTTCATCCGTATAGCGTCCTTGTCCGTCCATTACGATACTCCGGTTGCTGGAAACATATTCGTCTTCCTGCGCCGAAGGAGCCGTATCGCCGAAAATTGCTCCGCGCCGGGGTATGTTGCAGACTTGCAGCGACACGATCTCCATACCTTTCATGGCAGGAGCTGCGGAAATGCTGTACGTTATTTTGGCCATATCCCTTTCGAGTTCCAGCGGCGGCAGCGTCACCCGATTGCCCGGCTGCTGCTCGATTTGAAGCTCCCGCATCGCCGACATGGGCAGGCTCCGAAGCCCGACCATAAAGTTTACCGTCCTGTCAGTAACTTGCGCATACTGCAATTCCCCCAGGTCGGCATAGGCATTGGCGATGACATAGAGTTCGTAGTTTCCCGGGACGCAATTAAATTCCAGCTCCATAGACGTAAGATAGCTGTGCAGAACCAGCTCCCGGGAGTAGGCATCGAAAAGATAGACGTTCAGGTCGTTTACCGTGTCTTCATCCGCCGCGCGTGTTACGCACGCCATCTGCCCGGCCTGTACGGGCATAACGACCCGTACTTGCCCTTCAGGAATGTTCCGCTCCCCGGCGGGCTGTATCTCGCGCGAGCAGGCGGCACATCCCGCAGCGACGAGGCCGCAAAGAATAATCATTGATTTGAGTTTCATCGGAAGTTAATTTTTGAGGGTTATAGATTTCGTTTTATACGGTATCGTCCGACTCCACGAGCCGAAAAGAACACTCCACCTCCTGGTGCTGCCCGAAGTTGTCGGTTACGATAAAGTGCAGGGAGGGATCGTCGCTGCCCGTCGGCCGGTACCAGAGCGTAAAGCGCCACGTCAGCGGGTCGGAAACGTACAGGTCGGGAACCACGCGCAGCTCGTACTCCTCGCGGTCCGTGTAGTACATCCCGCGCGAATCGCGCAGCGTGCCTTTTCCGTCGGTCTGTACCCAACTGAATCCGTACTCCGCGCCTGCGTAGTCGCCTTCGCGCTCCAGGGTGAAGCGTATCTCCACCTCTTCGCCCGGTGCGACTTCTGCGGGCAGCGGCCAGGTGGAAATTTTGAAAGAATACTCCTGCCGGACCTCGATGCCGTCACTGCAGGCTGCCGCCAGAAGTCCTGCGCACAGCAGGCAGGCGGCCGTTCATACGTGTGTTTTCATCTGTGTTGTTGTTTGTGTTAGAATTTGTTGTCGTTGCACCAGGCCGCCAGCCGTCGGTCGTCGTACATGGCGCTCGGTTTCCCGCACCGCTCCAGATGTTCGATGACGAGCGGCCGGGGCAGTATGCCCCGGCAGACATAGGTCGAACCGCAGGGTGTGCCTTTCGTGGCGGAGTATTCGATACGTCGGTCGAACATCAGCAGCTGCAGCTGAACTCCGGCCAAAGCCCGCATACAGCTTCCGTTGCTGAAAGTGTTGTTCGAAAGGAGCAGGGCGAAAGGCTTACCCAGAGCGATGCACCGACGCAGAATCTCGGTCTTACGGCTGTACGGCGGGTTGGAAAGCAAAATATCCCAATGCGGTGGTTCGAAGTTGAAGAAATCCTGTCCCCGGGACAGATGCGACCATACGCAGCGGATGCCGAGTGAGCGCAGGGCCCGGACATATTCGCTGTATTCGGTATCGAAAGGGCATCATACGATTTTGTCGCGTGGAATATATTTCAAAACAGGAACTACCGCATAGTGCGGCGTATAGTATTCGTCGCCGGGACGTTTGTAGATACGTGCGATTTCCATAGCGATTGACGTAGCTTTAGTTGATGATGAAGCGTATCCCGACGGATACGGTGGTGCGGAAGAGTGTGACGGAGGAACCTGCGGTGATGCGTTGTGCCACTTCCAGCGACAGAGCTACCCGGTCCGAAAGAAAGGCGGACAGCTCCGCCGAGAGTGCTCCGCCCCATAGTACGGCGTCGCCGTTTACCAACCGGGCCCCGTCGTAGAGCGTCCTGCTGCGGCCGCCGACTGTTTCATAGCCGACCAGCAGAGTACCGCCCGCAGATACGCGGACGTGATAGCCCCGGTCGTGCAGCAGGTGGACGTAGTAGCCGACACCGGCCAGGTATTGCCGCTGGGGTATGCACTGCGGGCCGTAGCGGAAGTCGCGGTGCAGATATTCGACTCCGAACTTCCAATGTGTGCGGTTCCGGTTTGTCCGCTCCAGCGCTATGGCCGTACCCCATGCGTACTCTCCGTACCGGCTGCATACGCTCAGTCCGTCCACCGTTCCTGCCTGCATGTGTAGTGATAGCTGGCGGTGCAGGTCGCGCTGTGCTGCGACCTCGGTTGCCGGGCAGATGCCGAGGAGCAGAAAAAATGCGGTGATAAGTCCTTTCATGTCTCTTGCGTTGTTATCGGGATTCGGGAATAGGTTTGGCGGCGAGGATGTCTCGGTTTTCGACACGGAGACTTTGGTGGCGTCCTCCGCCTCGCTCATAAATATCTATGTGCAGAGCTTTACCGTCGGGAATGGTCATCTTGGGAATGGCCCACACGGTACGGCCCGTCTTGCCCGTGTCGATTTCGGACAGGGGGTGCAGGCGGCGGACGGGAACGATTTCTATATCCTGCACGGCCGTGCGGCGGGGCAAGCGTTTGTCCCGAACATACATGCGGATATGGTCTATGTCGAAGGGTATGCGGCTGTCATTGCGCATTTCGATACCGAAATAGAGCCATCCCTCGCTGTCGATATAGATTCCTGTGAGAAGCGTTTGCAGTCCGTAGCGCTTGTAACCGATATGTTTAATCTGCGGCTTGTCATTGTTGTAAATTTGTTCCATCGCACTGTCTATGCGAGCTGCGTCATCCCCGTCCAGCGCATCGAGGCGCACAGGTACCGTCGGCGCTTTCCCTTCAGGAATTTGCGCTTGCAGGTCGTTCATAATGCGTATCGAGAGCTGCCCGGGGTCATCGGCATACCGCACGTCGAAAGCGTAGAAGCGGCCGTCGGCGGTGATAACCGTCAGATTGGTTTCTGCCTGAAAGTCGCGCACGGCAGCTTTCAGTCGCACGACGTTGGCCGCTCCTGTGGCTTTGTCGGCGATGATATCCGTCGAACCGAGGTCCACGTACTGCACGGGGGCAGGAAAAATCAGGTGCGTGGTCTTGTTGAACGACACTTCGACCTGACGGGGTGTTATCTCCGACTGCGGTATCTGGGCCTGCCCGCTGCGACCTGCGCAGAGGCAGAGCAGAAAGACGATGTATCTTTTCATGGCTATTTTTCGATTTTACTGTTCCGAGACAAGAAAAAGCGTGTGTCCCGCTTTGAGCGTTATTCGCACTTCGCGCAGTTTGGCCGAGAGGTACTTCGTGCCTCCCGAGAGGAGCGAGCGGGTAAGGTCTGAAGCGATTTGCTGACCTGCACCGCGTGTCACCGTAATCCCCGAGCCGAGGTTGTTGCCGGCACTCGCCGCTGCCTCTTTGAGTGCCGAGCGCTCTGCGGTATCGGGAATGAAAAGTCCCGGCTGGCCGTCCGTATCGTAGGCCGTAAGATTGACAGTGAGAAGTCCGGCGTCGGATGCGAGCGACTGCACCCGGATACCGAGCCTTTGGCCGCTGATTGTGGCCGTGCCGTAGATTATCGTTCCTTCCGGCAGGAGGGTCTCTCCGGCCTGCACCCGGTCGAGCAGCCGCAGGCGTACCCGCTCCCCGGCCGCGATGCGCTGTTCCCCGGCGATGCAGGCATGAATCATACCGGTCGGAGTCGTCGTATCCGGTCCCACTGCGGTACGGAATGCCCGGTTACGGGGTACGTCCGGCAACGTGTCGGGCACGGCGAGTGTCGAAGCTACCGACGAGACAGGACGCACGAGGACTATCCGTTCGGCTGTCCGCACCGTCGTGGGAACGGATGCGGACTGTTTTTTGCTTTCTGTCGTACCGTTTTGGGGAAAGTAACGTGCTGCCAGAGCGTAGCTGCGCTCCATCAGCGCTTCTGCGGAGGGCGGCTCCGGGGGCAGGGTTCGCTGTTCTTCGAGGCGGCGGGTCAGCTCCTCGACCTGACGCTGCAACGCCTCGAGCTGAGTATCGCTCTTCGAAGCCTTGTGTTCTAACCCATAAAAGCCGCTTATCGTCCGCGTAGCTTCGGCATGGGCTTCCCGCACCCCAACTAAAGCATCCGCCCGATGTGTCGGTTCTTCTTCCGTTGTATCCAGCAACGAGAAAGAGTCGCTGTCGAAACGCTGTATTCTGCGGCGTTCTTCCTCTTCACTTTCCACATGTGCCAGCGCTTTGGTCTTGCTCGCCTCGATTCTCACGCCGCGTCCGTCAGGAATAGAAACATCGAGTCCTGCGGCATCCTGCGGCATCGTACTACGGGCACTTCGAAAAATGAAATACATACCCGCCGAAAAAGGAACGAGCAGGATCAATACGGCAATCAACATTTTCTGTCGTTGTTTTCTGCCGGAGGCGCCGTTGCCTTCCTTTCCAGTTTTTTGTTGCTTATTCTCTTTCATCCCGTATGTTCAAAGGTTCAACGTATTCGATTCGTTCGGGAACAGTGCCTGAAAATCCCCGCACGAGCAGCCAGACATCCAGCATGGCCAACAGACAAAGCATTGTCAGAATAAGGATTCGTTTTTGCCGTTCGGAAAGCCTTTCAAGAGAGCTGCGTAATTTCGTTCGTATCGTTCGGAAAGATTCCTGCAATTTCAGACAGGTGCGTTTAACGGTCATACGTTCCCAAGTTTTTATTTTCCACGATTGTGAAGCGTTCGATAAGGAATCCTTGCGGATTATTGTCCGAACGGGACACGTCCACCAGGCAGCAACTGGTAATCAGGCTGCGTTCGGTTACGACACTTTCACGAACTATCTGCTGCCGGGCGAAGGTCTTGATGCGATACGGATAGCTTCCGAAATCGCACTGCATGCTGTCAATGGCAATGCGTTGAATGACATTTCCGGCAATCAGGCGGTTGTAATATCCTGCCTCCTGCAAGTCTCGGTAACAACTTAAGGCGCTTTTGTCGGCCAACAGCAAAGCCCGGTTGATGTTGCCTTCTATCGCATCCTTATCCGGAGAAAGCGAGAAAAACAACTCATGAAAACGCCTCACATGCTCCCGGGCTTCCACCGGACGATTCTGCTGAAGATCCTGTGAAAGCGCGAGCATGAGCGATTTGCCCTGCTCCAGTACATAAATTTTTTCGCGTTGTTTCTCAGCGTACCTGAATGACCCCAATACGGCGATGACTGCTACCAGAGCGCACAGTCCCAAAAATAACATGCTGAAAAGCCTGATATGCCGGAAGCTGCTTTCAAAGTTCTTCAATGATTTGAACTCCATACTTTCTACTTTTTATTGATTTTGGTTGACCGCACGTCGATATGCCTGCGTACTCCTTCACGGGCCCTGCCCGCAACATTGCCTATGGTGGAACCCGCAATACCCGCTGCATGTGTCAGCGTCCAAGCTCCCAGATGGGTGACGATACGGTTATAGCTGCCGATACCCGACGCATGGACGATCCATCCGGCGATACTCGGAATGGTGAAATAACCGCAGATTCCGATGAGCAGGAAGACCAGCGATGCGCCGTTTTCGGCGCTGAACGTATAGGAGGGGTCTATGGCCAGCATCTCCATGTCTTTCTGTATCGAAAGTACCTGTAAACGGGCCAGAATAGCGCCGAACAAATCGGAAATAGGCAGCCATAAGTATACGCTGATGTATTTCGACAGCCACTGTGTAAGCGAAGCGTGGAACCCGTCATACACGGCGACCGCAAAAGCCAATGGGCCGAGAATAGCCAGTACGATAAGGAAAAACGTGCGGATGGTGTCGATGATTAGGGAAGCGCAGTCGAAAAGCAGCTCCAGCAGCCAGTGAAACGCTTTGGTGATCATGCCCTTCAAACTCCATGACGAACTTTCCTCATACATCTGCTGCAAGGCCATCAGGTCCGCCGGTTCCAGATTCATCTCTTCGAGCATCGCGGTCGTCTCTTCGCCGGTCTGAGCCGTTGCAAGCTGGTCGAAATTCGCCTCGGCCGTCGCTTTCATCAGCTCCTGTTTGTCTTTCTGATATTTCCCCATATCGAATGTTTGACCGACGAGCAGTTTGTGCGTACCCTGAACTACCGGAGAGAGAATCCCGTTGATGGTACCCAGCACCAGCGGCTCGAAAAAGAGGATGCACAACCCCAGCGCGAACGGCCTCAGCAGCGGGAAAACGTCGATAGGTTCCGCACGTGCCAGAGATTGCCATACCCGGTAACTGATATACAACAGCGCCCCTAATCCGGCGATACCCGAGGCGATGGCAGTCATCTCCGAGCAGAGCGGCAGCATCTTATCGAACAGAGTCCGCAGTACGACGTGCAGATTTTCAAATGCGAGCGGTAGGAACATAGATATTTATCTCCAGAGGATTACCAATATTTCTCTTCATCCGTACCGTAAAGCGCGAGACTGCGTTTCAGATCGTTGCTTTCGCGGGCCCGAAGTACGGCGGTGGCGATATTGCAGCGTGTAAACAGCCAGGCCCTGTTGCGTAGATGCGAGAGCGACGTATAGCACTTGTCTATGATATCCAGCCTCTCCTTGTCCGTCATCGACATTTGCGACGGGTTGATGATCGTCTGCAAGTCGCGCAGCAGGTTCGTGCCCTCCTGTAACAGCGACGTGTATCCACGGGCGATAGCCGTCAGCTCCGAGACCGTGAGATACTCGTCCCGAAGCATCTTATCATAATTGTTCACGTAAATGTCCGATATCTCGCCTACCAGCAGGATACACTGTTGTACTCGGCGGGCATTCCGCACCAGATTCGTTACCCCGCGCAGTTTGTCGTAATACTCCTTACCCTGGAGGTATATCTTTTGTGTCTCCTGAAAGTTCCGGTACATCTGCTGTGTGGTTTTCGCGGCTTCGAAAATTTCGTTCGACGAATTGACAATACCCTGTGCCAAATTCGAAGGGTCGGAAACTACCCACTGCGCCCGGGCCGTTACCGATACGCAAAGCAACAATAAGCCCGTCAACAATATTTTACTTTTCATTCCGATTCTTTTTACGTTTGAATACCTCGGTTTTCCTGTGTGCTTTCAGTCGGCAGACATCGGCCGTACACACTCCCGGCGCAGGGCCGCAAGTATCTCCATCGCCGAATCGCACAGCTTCAAAATCACCTCTCGCTCCATTCCTTTATGCCTCGCTTTCGGAAAGACCGTCGTTTTGCATATCGTGCAGTTCGTTGCGTAAAAGCGTGGCCTCCCGAAGGAACGTCCCATAGTCGGCACAATGCAACACATCGTTCTCATCCAGTATGATTCTTCCGCAGCTCTGTCCCAGCTCTCCAACCAGAACAATCTGTCGGTCACGCAGCACGGCCGACAAATCCCGCAACACGGTTTTGTAACAATGGGAATTATCACATATCAGAACAGACAAGCTATTCAGAACAGACAAGCTATCCTCTTGCGGGCTGACCAGCATTGAGTATGTAGTGCCGTTGCCGACCCAACTGCCGCAAATGCCGCATAAGCGTATGCGGGCTGCCAGGCGCTCCGCATATCCCAGGAAACGCCCCCGTTCGTTATGTTCCTTTCTCTGTTGTTTAAGCAGCTCGACAAATTCAGCCGCCAATTTCTGTTTTGCGTTCATCTGTTTTTCTGTTTATGCGTTATCGATAATCGTGCGGATAGTCACTTCCGGCGTTTCCGTTCCGCGTTCGGAAGCCATACGGCGGATGGCACCTTCCAGGTCTCCGCCCATACATTCGGCCAGGGCGAATACTTCGGTCTTCTCGCGCTCCTCGGTCGTGTAGGCGTAATATTCGCTTTTAGAAACCTCGACGGCATAGACGGCCGACTGCACGCCGCCCAGTCCGATCCATACCTCCTTGTAGTTGCGACCCGGATGCCGGGCAAGGTTGAGCGAGAGAATCTGCGCCTTCTCCTTTTCCGAAAGTCCCAGCATGGCCTGTATGCCGTCGAATTTGGTCATGTACTTACGTTGGTCCAGGAGAATCTTGCAGTCGGCGTTGTTGATGATCGTCTCCTTGACAATCGGCGAGGAGATGATGTCATCGACCTCCTGCGTCACGACCACCGCCTCGCCGAAATACTTGCGGACGGTTTTGTACAAGTACCTGATGTATTCGCTCATATTGGCCGAAGCAAGGGCTTTCCAGCACTCTTCGATAAGGATCATCTTGCGCACGCCTTTGAGCCGGCGCATCTTGGAAATGAACGTCTCCATGATGATGAGCGTCACGATAGGCAGTAAGGTTTTGTTGTCGCGGATATTGTCTAATTCAAAGACAATGAATCGTTTATGCAACAAGTCCATCTCCCGGTCGGAGTTCAGCAGGTAATCGTATTCGCCGCCCCGGTAGTATGGCTCCAGCACGTTCAGGAAGCCCTCCAAATCGAAATCTTTCTCCCGGACGTTCTTCTGCCGCAGCCACCGGCGGTACTCCTGTCCGACGAACTCGTAAAAGGAGTTGAACGACGGGACGATGTTCGGATCGCGTTTCATCTCCGCAAGGAAAAGATTGACGGCATTCGAGAGCGCCACCTCCTCGGCCCGCGTCGGGGCTTCGTCCTCGCGTTTCCACAGCGTGAGGATAAGTGTCTTGATCGATTCCCGCTTCTCGATGTCGAATACCCCGTCCTCGCTGTAAAAGGGGTTGAAGCATATCGGTTCCTGGTCCGTATAGGTCAGGTAGATGCCGTCCTCGCCGTGCGTGCGGCGGCGGATAAGCTCGCACAGCCCCTGATACGAATTACCCGTATCCACCAGCAGGATGTGCGTTCCCTGTTCGTAATATTGACGCACCATATGATTGGTGAAGAAGCTCTTGCCGCTGCCCGAAGGCCCCAGGACGAATTTATTTCTGTTGGTAGTGACGCCGCGCTTCGTCGGCTCGTCCGAGATGTCCACCAAAACCGGAACTCCCGTCAGTCGGTCCACAAGCCGTATTCCGAACGGGGAGGCGCTGTCCCGGCCACAGGTCTCCAGTGCAAAGAAGCACACCGCAGGCTCCAGAAAGGTGGTGAAGGACTCTTCGGCCGGAAAGTCGCCCTCGTTGCCCGGAATCCCGGCCCAAAACAATACCGGCACGTCCACCGTATTGTGATGCGGCGTGCAGCCCATCAGGGCGATCTGGGCGCCGACTTCGTTGCGGACCCTCTTCAGCTCCGCATCGCTCTCGGCCCACGCGACCACATTCACATGGCAGCGCACCGACCGCCAACCGTTCGCGTGTGCTTCGTTCAGATACTCTTCGATCCACTCCCGGTTTACGGCATTCGAGCGCGAGTAACGCGACAGAGAGTTCATATTGCGCGAAGTGCGCTCAAGCGTCCGCAGGATCTCTTCATTATCGTCCAGAAAGACATACTGATTCAATATGTGGCTGCATCCCAGCAGCAATCCCACGGGTGAGGCGAACGACAGGCGGCAGTCCGACCGGTCGGTAGAAAGACGCTCGTAGCGCGTATCGGTAGCGACCATTTGGGCGATGTCGTCCAGGTCGGAGAGCGTATGCAGCGAGAGCGTCCGCTCGCCGATACGCACGCTGCCGGCATCGAGTCGCAGATCCTCCACCGTACCCGCTGTGCCGCCCAACGAGAAGTAACGCTCCAGCAGCCCCGGCTCCGAGGCCGTGCCTACGACCTCCTCCGCCGAGAGTCGGCGAAGGTGCAGGCTGCCGCTTTCGTTCAGAATACTTTCGGCTTGCGCCACCGACTCCAGAAATCGTGTCACGGCATCGCTGTCCAGCGCCTCACGCGGAATTAACGCACCTCGGCATAGGGACGAGAAGTCGCTCCGCTGCCTCATGCGTTCTTTGGTCGTGCGCGTGACGAACAGGTAGCAACTGTGGTGCAGGTAGGGACGTTCGTTGAAGTGACGTTCGAACGAACGGGACAGAAACGACTCTTCCGCCTCGATTCGGGAGCGGTATCGCTCCTCGATGAAATAGTCCTGCTTGTGCACGACCGTGTAGTCGGGCAGAATAGCCAGCGCTTTGCACCATACGCTGTGCAGGCTCTCGTACTCGGCGGCGGTCTGCGTGAATACCTCCGGGAGTTTCACCCGGAAAGCGATGGTAAGGTCGCCGTTCTTGCTGACGATACAGCCCTGCTCGACAGCCAGAAGCGGAAAACAGCTCTCCAGCGATACGGTTTTAAGCGTTCCCTGCATGGTCGTCGAAGTGATTAGTGATTCGTATAAGACGTCCTATTCTGCGGCGGCGAATGATGCGGCGCGGCAGACGAAGCCCCGCAAGCAGTTTCATCATCCCGTATTGCCCGTAGCGAGAGTTAAGACGGAAGACACCCCAGACGAGTGCAGCGCCCGCAGCGCTGCAGACGAAGATGCAGACTCCGGCGGAAAGGCCGGCAAGGTACATCGCAACGAACAGCAGGAAGAGACCCAGCAGTCCGCCGGCAAAAAGGTAAAGGTATTGCGCCCGCAGGCCGTGAAACTCCACACGGGCATTGACGCCCTTGTTGATATTATACGCTGCCATAGCCGTTACAGAAAGAATGAGCGCAATACCGTAGCACTGACAATCAGAAAAATACAGGCGCCGAACCATGAAGCGGCGGTTTTCGAGGTATCCGGGTCTCCGCTGCTGAATTTTTGGTAGACCTTTATGCCTCCAATCAGCCCAATGACGGCTCCGACAGCGTAAATCAACAGCGTGAGCGGGTCAAAATAACTCGTCACCATGGTGGTCGCTTCCGAGATACCCCGAAGACCGTTGCCTTGCGCTCATGTCTGCCCCACGGCAAACAGAAGGGAGGACAGAAGTACAGTCATTTTTTTTCGTTTCGTGCTCATTTCGAAATAGTTTAAAAGTGAAATAATTCGGGCGGCAGACCACTACCGGCCTGCCGCCGGTAAACTGGGGTCATGGGCACTCAATTCACCCCGAGTCGTAATAGCACATCTTCATAATCTTGATGATTTAAGTGAAACAATCCATTAGAAAAAACTCCCGGCATGGTCCGGCGAAGGACCGTATTTCTCCTCGTCCGTAGGCTCCAACTCGTCGGCAAACGAATCTTCCTCATTCGGAATCCGACTTAGTGCCTGCTGTACCTCCTGACGAATCCGCTCGGTATCGGACAGGCTCTCCTGATTCTCATTCAGTGCGAAACCTTCGTCATTCCATTGTGAGATGCCACGGAACGATTCTGCACTCCACGTTTCGACGACCGAGCCTCCCCGGGGGCTGTTTCCGTCTTCAAAGTTATCGCCCGCAGAGGCGTTTGATGCCGTTTTCGCGGCCATGTCACTTTCCGGCACCCGCTGGCATGAAGTGTACACTTTTCTTTCGATAAGCTGCCCGTCGGAAGAGTCCGCTGCCGGC
>ERZ1026998.508-NODE-508-length-13231-cov-6.429417_pt1 | contig 13231 bp, 11 predicted proteins | sample MGYA00519288_ERZ1026998 | MGnify/ENA primary metagenome ERZ1026998 (study PRJEB26926, sample SAMN06164454) | human gut metagenome | biome: ENVO:00009003; feature: ENVO:2100002; material: ENVO:00002003 | host: Homo sapiens | place: USA | collected 2012 ...
GCGGTGACCGTTTCAGTGAAGGCAGAGGCCCTTCTGTATGCGGCTTTTGCCGTTCTGGTGGCGCTTATATATTTAGTGGTGCAGCGCAGGCCAGCAATCAGGTAATTTGGAGTTTTTCAAGACGCATAACAAAAAACGATGCAGCCCCGAAAGGGACCGCATCGGCTTTGAGGATCGATATGTGCGGATCAGTTTACTTGTGCAGCAGGGGAGAGAGGGGCTTGTAGATCAGGAAGCAGAGGACTACGTCCAGCATTCCCTTGAAGAAGGTGAAGGGCATATTGAAGATGGTCAGGCACTTGATGAGGCTGTCGGAGGAGGGGAGAATGGCCTGATACATACCGATGATGGCGTCCAGAGGCAGACCGTAGCACACCACATAGGCGGGATACACCAGGAGGTAGTTGAAGGGTACAGACAGGACTGCCATCAGCGCGGCGCCGACAACAGCGCCGATCAGAGCGCCCTTGCGGGACTTATTCCGGGAATAGATGTAACCGGCGGAGAAGGAGAACACGCTGCCCATCACGAAGTTGAACAGCTCACCTACATAGGCGGAGGAGGTGCCGTGGAGCACGGAAAACAGCAGGTTCTTCAGGAAGGTGACCACGATGCCGTAGACAGGGCCGAGAGAGAAGGCGGCCAGTAGCTCCGGCAGATCGGACACGTCCAGCTTTACGAAGGAGGGGATCAGAGCCGGGATGGGAAATTCGATAAACATCAGCAGGAAAGCCACACCGGAGAGCATTGCGGAAATAGTCAGTTTGTGGGTGCGGCTCCGGCTGGCCGCACGGGTGGAGGGGATCGCGTTGGCATTGGGTTCAGACATAAAAAATACACTCCTTTTTTCGTTTGAAAACACCCTGGATGCTTTGACTTCTCCAAGGTGAACAAACGAAAAAGGAGCGCGCACAAAACGCACGGCTTTCCCGTACTCATCTTCTTCCATCCAGACTGTAACTGTTGGTCCCGGAGTTTCACCGAGTCAGCGGACACCGAAGTATCCGGTCGCGGACTTTACCGCCAGTGGGGAATCACACCCCGCCCTGAAGACAAAGATTCAGTTGTTTTCTTCGGGTGATAGTATACGACAGAAGAAACAAAAATGCAACCCCTAATTTTTGACTTTACAAAAAAGAACGGATGTTCTATAATGAAAGCGATACACTTGAGGAGGTGAGGAGATGCCTGCCAGACAGGAATCCTGCTGCTTTACCGGACACAGACCCGCAAAGCTGCCGTGGGGCTACAATGAGAGCGACCCTCGCTGCGTCAGACTGAAGGAGCGGATCGCCGATGCGGTGCTGCTGGCCTATCAGGAGGGGTACCGGCATTTTCTCTGCGGCATGGCCCAGGGCTGCGACCTCTATTTCTGTGAGGCGGTGCTGGCCCTGCGGGAGCGTTATCCGGAGGTCACTGTGGAGAAGATGAGTTCATATCGGAATAAGCATTAAATGATATCGCATAGGCACAGGAAATGTGGTATACTGCGCCTATGTAAAAAAGAATGTGTTTTGCAAATCGGTATTTATCATTTGTTAAGGAGGAATAGTAAATGGTTGGAAGAATATATCATGTAGGATTGACGGTTTCAGATTTAGATAAATCAATTGCATTTTATAGAGATATACTTGGACTTAAATATCAAGGAGAAATCATGATGGTTGGCGAAGAGACAGATAAAATGTTTCAAAAGAAAAATTGTAAGGCAAGGGTTGCTTATTTGAATGGTTCTGAGAATATTGAAACACCACCTGTTGAATTGATTCAGTTTGTAGACAGCGAAATCCATAAAGAACAATCAGACTTGTTTACGACATCTATCTCAGAAGTATGCTTTTACACGGATGACATTGATTCTGTCTACAAAACCCTTATTGAAAATCATGTGGAGTGCTTGTCTGAACCGCAGTATTTCGATTTCAGGGCAGATGGATTTGGGGAAAGCAGAGCGTTTTATTTCAGAGACCCGGATGGAATCATTCTTGAGATGATGCAACCGTTATAAAAGGACACTAAATCGGAAGTTGGAGGATACACGCATGAAAATTGTAATCATTAATGGAAGTGCCAGAAAAGGAAACACGCTGACAGCAATCAATGCATTTATAAAAGGAGCATCAGAAAAGAATGAAATTGAAATCATTGAACCTGACAAACTCAACATTGCACCATGCAAGGGATGTGGTGTCTGTCAATGCTCTAAGGGATGCGTCGATAAGGATGATACAAATCCTACAATTGATAAAATTGCTGCCGCAGATATGATTCTTTTTGCTACACCAGTTTATTGGTGGGGAATGTCAGCACAATTGAAACTTATCATTGATAAGTGCTACTGCCGTGGATTGCAGTTAAAAAATAAAAAAGTTGGCACGATTGTTGTAGGCGGTTCTCCCGTAGACAGTATCCAGTATGAGCTGATTGATAAGCAGTTTGACTGTATGGCAAAATATCTTTCATGGGATATGCTTTTCAAAAAATCATATTACGCAACAGCCAGAGATGAACTTGAAAAAAACAAGGATTCCATGAACGAACTTGAGGGGATCGGAAAAAATTTATAAAGCACGTTCCAAATTCCAGCTCTACAAGCAGTCTTTACATTGACATCAGCAACATATGCATGGTATGGTGCAAATAATAAGGTAGAGAGGCAACTATAACGAAGAGCAGTCCTTCATCTCTATTGATCCAAAGGACACAGGAAAGGGAAGAGTAATTTTAGCTATGAAAAAGAGTCTGAGAATGACAGAGGGAAGTATCTCCCAAAAGATCATTTTTTTTGCAATTCCATTGTTTCTGGGAAATCTGTTCCAGCAATTGTATAATACTGCTGATTCCCTGATCGTAGGAAATTTTCTAGGAAGTAATGCACTGGCGGCAGTCAGTTCATCTGGAAATCTGATTTTTCTGATGGTAGGTTTTATTAACGGCATTGCCATGGGTGCAGGTGTTGTTATTGCACGATATTACGGAGCCAAAAAAAGAGACTGCCTGCAAAAGGCAATCCATACAACGGTTGCATTTGGACTTGTGGCCGGTGCTGCGCTGACAGTTTTGGGAATGCTTCTGGCACCAAAGATCCTGGTATTGATGGGAACTCCTGCGGACGTGCTCCCGGAATCTATTGTGTATTTCCGTACATATTTTGCAGGGTCTATGGGTGTTGTCATGTACAATATCTTTGTTGGAGTTCTGCAGTCGGTCGGTGATGGACGCCATCCACTGATATATCTGATTATTTCTTCCTGTGTCAATGTCGTTCTGGATATTTTCTTTATCGCAGGTCTTGGCATGGGAGTCGGATCAGCAGCACTTGCAACCGCAATTTCACAGTTTGTCAGTGCACTGCTCTGTATGGTTCATCTGCTGCGTGTGGAAGAAGAATACCGTCTGGAATTGCGAGAGATTCGTTTTGACAGTTCTATGCTGAAGCAGATCATCCAGAATGGTGTACCATCCGGTTTTCAGAATTCAGTGATCGCGATCGCGAACGTCTTTGTACAGTCAAATATAAATGCATTTGGAAAAATGGCGATGGCAGGATGTGGTTCCTACTCCAAGATAGAGGGATTCGCATTTTTGCCGGTGACCTGTTTTACAATGGCTCTGACAACCTTTGTCAGTCAGAATCTGGGTGCAAAACAGTATGACCGGGCGAAAAAGGGAGCAAGATTTGGAGTTTTCTGCTCGATTACTATTGCAGAGTTGATCGGTATTATCATATATGTGGCAGCACCGGTACTGATCACAGCGTTTAACAGAGATCCTGATGTTGTACATTATGGAGTCATGCAGTCCAGAACAATTGCGTTATTTTATTGTCTGCTGGCGTTTTCTCATTGCATCGCAGCAGTACTTCGTGGATCAGGTAATGCATCCGTTCCGATGATCGTTATGCTCTGTGACTGGTGTTTGTTTCGCGTAAGCTACATTACTGTGGCAGTTCGTATTCTCCCGGATATACGAGTGATTTTCTGGGCATACCCATTGACTTGGGGTATCAGCTCCGTGATTTTTCTGTATCTGTTCTTACGTGGAAAATGGGTTTACGGATTCGAGAAATCCTAATCGCTATACCGAATAATCGCACAAAATTTTCTTTACATTTTCGATTTTTACAGGCTTTGCAAGGTGAGCATTCATTCCCGCTGCCAGACACTTTTCTTTACTATATCTGGTGCGGGAGCAAGTTTAAACAGCAATCAGACCTTTTACAATCGCCATTCCAAGTCCAATTTTTTCCTTTTTGAATTCATCACTTGACATTGTATCAAAGACTACCTGCTTTTCTATGAAAAGATAGTTAATTGGTTATCAACTGCATAGAAATGTGAAAATACACATAAAATAGAAATGGATATTGATTAAATAAATCCTAGATGATATAATTCAATTACTAAAAAGCGTGTAAATTTACAAAAACAAGGAGTTGAACTCATGGAGATTAAAAGAGATGCATACCTTGAACAGTTAAAGATAAGAAAAGATAATGGGATGATAAAGATTGTCACGGGAATCAGGAGATGTGGGAAATCATTCCTGTTATTTGTATTGTTTAAGAAATATTTATTGGAGAGTGGTGTAGATAATGACCATATCATTGAGATTGCTTTGGATGGCATTGAAAATGAGGAGCTGAGAGATCCAAAGAAGTGTTACCAGCATATTAAAGAGCGGGTGGAAGATGACCAGAAATATTATCTGCTTTTGGACGAAGTACAATTTATGTCACGATTTGAGGAAGTGCTGAATAGCCTGCTTCGAATCAGCAATATTGATGTATATGTGACTGGAAGCAACTCTAAGTTTTTATCCAGCGATATTGTAACTGAATTTAGAGGCAGAGGAGATGAGATAAGAATATATCCGTTGTCCTTCGCAGAGTTCTATGCGGCTTTCGATGGAGATTATGATGATGCTTGGGAGGAATATATGATATATGGTGGTTTACCACAAGTGCTACAGTTTTCTGTGGAACGCCAAAAGGCTGAGTATCTAAAAAACATTTTCACAAATGTTTATATTAAGGATGTTGTAGAACGAAACAAGCTGCGAAATGTTGATGAGATTGATACTTTAGTAGATATCCTTGCTTCTGCGATAGGAGCTCCTACTAACCCAACTAAAATATCAAATACGTTTAAAAGTGAACGAGGCATCAATTACAGCAATAAGACCATATCCAACCATATAGATTATCTTGTGGAGGCATTTTTGATTTCTAAAGCTGACAGATATGATATTAAAGGTAGAAAATATGTGGGAGCAAATCTGAAATACTATTTTTCAGATGTGGGACTTAGAAATGCAAGATTGAATTTTAGACAGCAGGAACCTACTCATATCATGGAAAATATTGTTTACAATGAGCTGCTTATCAGAGGTTATAATGTGGATGTTGGTATTGTAGAGGCGTATGCGAAAAATGATGAAGGAAAAACAACTCGAAAGCAGTTTGAAGTTGATTTTGTGGTCAATCAGGGGAGTCAGAGATATTATATTCAGGTGGCTTATGATATGACCTCTGAGGAAAAGCAGAAGCAGGAATTTAATTCATTTAGAAATATCCCTGATTCATTTAAAAAGATCGTGGTAGTAAACGGAACAAAAAAGCCTTGGAGAAATGAGGAAGGCTTTGTAATCATGGGAATGAAGTATTTTCTGCTTAATGCGAATAGTTTGGAGTTTTAGAAATATTGCTGGGATATCGCCAATGAAAAGTAATTATAGATAGTTTACTTGACTTTGCAAGTGAAATTAAGCAAAAAGAGATAGACCGCGTAGTATTCAAAACGGAGCAGCTACCGAAACACTATTTCCGGATATTTCGATTAATCTTCTCAAACTCCCTTCCTCCCAGGGTATTGTGGGTGAGAAGTCTTTTGTTGCTTCCCGCTGATGCATTTTTCCGGTATTGTCCAGGGGTACAGCCGTTATGCTGACGGAACTGTCTGCAGAAATGCTCTACATTATTATAACCACATTGCTCGGAAATGTCGCGGATGGAGTATTCGCTGTACTCTAATAAATCCTGTGCACGGCGCAGACGTCCTTCGATGACATTGTCCATGCAGGAGGAGCCAAATTGGCGGTGATAGAGAGCCTGAAGATGACTGGGACTTAAGTGAAGCTTCGCAGCCATCATGTTTATATTCCATGGAAGCTGAGGATTATTGTAGATCATCTTATGCAATGCAACCAGCTCATGATCGTGAATACCCGGGGACTCATTCTGGATTCCTTCTCTTAATTTGGAGAATAGAACCCGCAGCAGGTGAGTAATGTTTGCTTCGCTTTCAGAGGAGAAAAAGGCAGACTCCCAGGTTAGTAATTTAAAAAGCTGATGACAGTATTCCGGATCTGTTACGGGAAATGGGGTGTTTGTTAACGGAAACAGCTTCACGAAGGAGTGATCGGAACGAAAACGAATCCAGTCATTCCGGTATTCTTCACCGGCAGCACGGTAATAAATCCTGCTTCCTGGTGTATACAGAATAGCAGAATTGGCGGCTGTCCGCATTAGTCTTCCGTCTATGAGCAGCTCCGAGGGAGAGTCGAAAAGAAGCAGAAGATAGCCTGTAAAGCCATTCGGAACATCATATATAAAATCTGAGGGGTGAACGGCACTGTAGCCGACAAATTCAATTTCAGTCATCTGGAATCTCCGTTCTGATACATCAGAGGATATATCAATTTTCTTATAGTATAAATCATTGGAAACTTTAGATCAATGCGATAGTATCAGATTAATATGGCAATCGTCATCAGAGAGCTGCGGATCGTGCAGCGGTCAGACATCTGATGCGTGACTGCATAGGAACATGATTTAGAAGAAGGAGATACATGCATGGTAAATTTTGGTGGGGCAACAGAGAATGACAGAAAAAAGATCGTGATTACAAAGGATTCAAAGGCCTTTTTTCACAATAATGTAGATTATTGTGTGGGAACCGGAAGAATGGGGCTTGCATTGACAGAAGAATATCAGGAGGAGCTGCGCCTGGTTCAAAAGGAAATCGGATTTAAGCATATCCGGGGACATGGATTATTCTGTGATGATATGGCGATCTTTCAGACCTATGAGGAGGATGGTAAGGTAAGGGTTGAGTACAACTATACTTATCTGGATAGAGTAATGGATGCCTATAAGAAGGTGGGGCTGAGACCTTTTCTTGAACTGGGTTTTATGCCTAAAAAGTTGGCAAGTGGAAGCCAGACTATCTTTTACTGGCAGGGAAATACCACTCCTCCAAAAGATTATGATATGTGGTGTAATATGGTGCATTCATTGCTGCGGCATCTGATGGAACGCTATGGAGAAGAGGAAGTTATTCAATGGCCCATTGAAGTATGGAACGAGCCCAATCTTTGCGGCTTCTGGGAAAATGCGGATATGCAGGAATATTTTAAGCTGTTCCATAGAACCTTTGATGCCATAAAGGAAGTGAATCCGGGATTCCGTGTAGGAGGCCCTGCTGTTTGTGGAGGAACGGATGAGAAATGGATTCAGGCATTTATGGAATATTGCCATGAGAATCACATACCTGTGGATTTCGTAACCAGACATCATTACACCATTGATCCGCCGGAATGTATTGGACATTATGCATATTCTGAACTGATGAAGGCAGAGGACGGCTTTGCCAATTTAAAAACAACCAGAGATATTATTGACAGTTTCCCGGAATATAAGGGTCTGCAGATTCATATCACGGAGTTCAACAGCTCCTATACTCCTCAGGGCGTCATTCATGATACAAACCTGAATGCGGCCTTTATAGCACAGCAGCTTTCCAGATTGGGAGATGTGAATGAATCCTATTCCTACTGGACATTTGGTGATGTGTTTGAAGAGCTGGGAGTTCCTTTTACACCATTCCACGGCGGCTTTGGACTGGTTGCCAATGGCTGTATTACCAAGCCGACCTTCTGGACATTTGCTTTTTACAAAAAGCTTGAGGAAAGTGAAGCCAATTGTGTATATAAGGATGACAATATTGTCGTTTTGAAACGTGCAAACGGTGATTATCTAGGTGTAGCCTGGAATATTGCCCGTAAAAGTACAGAACAGGGTAAAGAAAAAATGCTGTTGGAGTTTACATTTCCGGCTGAACAGGAGGAGTACTGCTTCCTGACTAAGACGGTAGATGAGGAAACATGTAATCCCTTGAAGGTATGGCATGATATGGGAGAACCTGCCAATCTGAGTGAGGAACAGACGAAGCTGATTCGGGAATCATCCAGACCTTTTGTAAAAACAGAGCGTAAAAAGCAGGAGGACGGAAATATCTGCGTAGAGCTTCCTGTAAACGAAAACGGTGTGGTTTATTTCGAACTGAATGCCGGAAAGGTGAATCCGGATCGAGGATATGACTATGATCGTGTGGTCAGCTTGAAGGCTTAAACTAGTAATTTGCTTTATGAAACAATGTACATGTATTAGGCTTGCAAAGGAGGATATCAAAGTGAAAAAACAAGCGTTTAACCCATATTTACCGTCCTGGGAGTATATTCCGGACGGAGAACCTTATGTTTTTGGCGATCGCGTATATATTTACGGATCCCATGATTACTTTAACGGATATGTTTTCTGCATGGGAGACTATGTGTGCTGGTCAGCTCCGGTCGATGACCTGGGCAACTGGAGATATGAGGGTGTGATTTATCCGAAGACAGCCGATCCGCTGAACCCGGAAGGCAAAATGTGTCTGTATGCCCCGGATGTTACGGTGGGACCGGACGGAAGGTACTATCTTTATTACGTGTTGGACAAGGTTTCGGTAGTTTCAGTTGCTGTATGTGATACTCCGGCAGGAAAGTATGAATTTTATGGCTATGTTCATTATGAAGATGGCACACGTCTGGGCGAAAAGGAAGGTGATGAGCCCCAGTTTGACCCGGGGGTTCTGACGGAAGGAGATGTGACATATCTTTATACCGGATTTTGCGGAAAAGGTGATAAATCCCGTACCGGAGCTATGGCTACGGTGTTGGGAGCAGATATGCTGACGATCAGGGAAGCTCCGGTGTTTGTGGCCCCCGGCTGTGAATATGGTGCCGGTACCGGATTTGAGGGACATGAGTTTTTTGAGGCACCTTCCATCCGTAAAGTAGGTGACACCTATTATTTTGTCTATTCATCCATATTAATGCACGAATTATGTTATGCCACCAGCAAGAATCCTACTAGGGACTTTGTCTATGGCGGAGTTATTGTCAGCAATTGTGATCTGCACATCGATACCTACAAGCCGGCAGATATGCCAACAGCTTACGGTGCCAATAATCACGGAAGTATTGTGCAGATCGGAGAGGACTGGTACATTTTTTATCACAGGCATACCAATAATACCTGGTACAGCAGACAGGGATGTGCTGAAAAGCTGCAGATTATGCCGGACGGCAGTATTCCACAGGTAAAAATTACCTCCTGCGGTTTAAATGGAGGTCCGCTTGAGGGTAAAGGAGAATACCCCGCTTATCTTGCATGTAATCTGTTTACCGATACCCCATCAGTTTATGTGGGCGAAGGGAATTTTCCACGAGTAATGCAGGACGGCAGGGATGGAGACGAAGAAGTTGGATATATTGCCAATATTACAGATTCAACTACCATCGGCTTCAAATATTTTGACTGCCATGATATTCGTGAAATCAGTATTTGGATCCGGGGCTATGCAGATGGCACTTTTGAAGTAAAGACAGCATGGGATGGAGAGGTACTGGCGACATTAGAGGTTCAATATACCAATGTCTGGGAAAAGTATACCGCACCGGTTACGATTCCGGATGGAATACAGGCGCTTTACCTGACCTATCGCGGTAACGGAAATGCTGCATTAAGATCATTTGAGTTATCATAATCTATGTTATTGCATATACAGGCAGTTCAAAAAGAAATCGGAAAGAGAAAACGATACATTGATATAACCGGAAACTGGTTAAATCACCCCAATGATTATCTTGCCAGAATTCTGGCACAGGTAGTGATCAAAACTCTTGGAATGTAAAAAAGGAGACTACAATGAGCAAGTTAAAGATTAAAACAAAGGAAAGACGATTTGAGACAGCCAGGGATTTATACGGAATCTTTTTTGAAGACATTAACCGTGCCGGAGACGGAGGACTTTATCCGGAAATGCTTCGAAACAGAAGCTTCGAAGATTCCGTTTTACCGGAGGGTTATATACAGCAGGAGGATGGCATCCATGTAAAAACCGTATCCGGATGGCTGGATGAGTTTTGCAACGGAGAAGGCTTATGCCGCTGGGTAAAGGGCAACAATATTCCGGAGACAGAAATACCGGCATGGTATACACACAATGCAAAGATGGAACTGGAACTGACGGATACCCTGAATGAACATCGGGACGCAGCTCTGCGTATGCAGTTTGAAAAGGACGGATCTCTGACTAATACCGGTTACTGCGGTATATCCGTAAAGGCTGGAGAAAGTTACTCTTTGTATTTATTTGCAAAAGCAAAGGAAGAAATAGGACTGGACGTAGCGATCGAATACCAGGGAAAAGTACTGGCTGGAAACAGTCTGGTGGTTTCCGGTCAGGAGTATACAAGATATGACATGAAGCTGACAGCAGCTGAGGATTGTCACGAGGCACAGCTTACTATTTCCTGCAAAGAAGGCGGAGAGGTTCTGCTGGGATTTATTTCACTAATGCCTGACAATACCTACATGGGGCATGGACTCAGAACAGATCTTGTAGAAAAGCTTAAGGGAATGAGTCCAAAGTTTATGCGTTTTCCCGGAGGCTGTATTGTGGAAGGAACGACACCGTCCACAGCGATGAGATTTCGGGATACGGTAGGTCCGGCATGGGAAAGACCCAGTAAGCTGTTTGTATGGCATTACAGAAGTACATTAGGACTTGGCTTTCATGAATATCTGCAGCTTTGCGAGGATCTGGGGATGGAGCCCCTGTATGTATGTAACTGCGGAATGACCTGTCAGGGAAGAAAGAGTGTCCTTCTGGAAGGAGAGGCTCTTGATGAAATGGTACAGGATACACTGGATGCCATTGAATATGCTATCGGCTCTAAGGAAAGCAAATGGGGAAGGCTTCGTGCTTCTATGGGGCATCCGGAACCCTTTAAAATGACCTATCTGGAAATTGGTAATGAAAACTGGGGTCCGGATTATGAAAAGCGATACAACATGATTTATAAGAAGGTAAAGGAACTGTATCCCCAGATTAAAACCATAGCCAATGAGCATGTAGAGAAAAATGGTTGTCCTGCCGAGTGTGTGGATGAACATTTTTACAGTACGACAGAGTTCTTTGCAGAACGTGTAAATTATTATGATGACTACGATCGTAAGGGACCAAAAATCTTTGTAGGAGAGGTGGCTGTAAACGAAGGCAACTATATGGGACAGTTGTATGCGGCTTTGGGAGAAGCGGCTTTCCTTATGGGTATTGAGAAAAATCAGGATATCGTAACATTGGCCTCTTATGCTCCATTATTTGAAAATGTAAATTACAGAGCGTGGTATCCTAATCTGATTCGTTTCAATAATCATCAGAGCCTTGGAATTCCTACTTATTATGTCTGGAAAATGTTCGGTCAAAATCGCGGAGATTATGTGGTGCGATCCGAAGATGAGGGAGGACGTGTTTATCGTCCGAGAACCGGAATGGCATCTTTAAAATCCAATAAGGAACTTCGCTTCAGAAATCCCATTTGGAATGGAGAAGAAGCAAAGATTACTCATGAATTAATGGGACATGTGCAGGATACAGAGGATGGCTGCCTGCTTCAGCTTCCGGATGAGGAGCAGAAAAAGGAATTTCACAGTATTCTGGAATGGGCTGATGAGACCAAGAGCTTTGTGGTATTTGGAGAAGAAGACCAGACTTATGGAAGATTTGAGACCGATATTTTTGTTGAGGAAAATGCTTACTTCGAGTTGGGTATATTCAGTGCCAGGGTGGTTCGTTCCTATTATGAGGAGCAGCTCGTGATTACGGCCGGAGTGGAAAAAGAATGGGATGCAGCTCTGGTGCGTCCGTTCCTTTGGAAGGTTAATGGAGGACAATGTTCACTGGAAGAGTTTGGCTTTATGCATGACAACAAGCTGACTGAGGACTTTGCTATTTCAGTAAAACCGGGAGAATATCACCGCTTTGGATATGAAACGGACGGAAAACAGATTCGCCTGTATGTTGATGGTGAGCTTCAGAAGGAAATTTCGATTCCCTACGGACCTGCTTTTGTTTCGGTAGTAACTGACACCAAGGACGAAATCATTATTAAGGCGGTTAATTTTGCAGGAGATGTGGATCCGGTTTCCATTACACTGGACTGTCAGGTACAGGGCGACTATACCGTAACACTTCTTAGCGGTGAAAAGGGGGATGAAAACAGCTTTGAAGAGCCGGAGAAGGTGAAGAATATTACCGTGAATATGCATGGCGCTTCCTCAGAGTTCGTATACGAGGCACCGCCATATTCTGTCAGTGTTTTGCGATTGAAGAAGTGCGAAGCGTTTTAGAGGTTAACGCTGAACAGAAGATAAGAGCATGATCACTATCGGTGTCAATATGACCGATACGACAAAAAACTGGAGAATCCGTCATGGAGCTTTTGACAGAGATACTTTGATTGCGATTCCTGTAATATTGGCAACAATGTTAAAGAACAAAGGTTATGAAGTGGACTTTTCATTGCCGTGGGGATTACCGCATAGCGGAGATTATGATCTGGAAGAATTGTTTGCATGGATCGATAAGCTTGCCAAATAATGGAACAGCCGAATTACGTGTTACAGTTTAAAGAAGGCAGCTATGTGCCAAAGCATGAATCAATATTAAGAAATAATTTTCTCGGCATATGTTATGTTGGGAGAAGAGTTCAACCTTTTGCTTCGATGTACCTTTATGTGTATTAATAAGCATGGAGAGAGATATAGTTTCTCTCTTCTGCATAGTTCCGTAATGAGTGCTGCTTGACAGTCTCCTTCAAGTTCGCTATAATGATAAACGCAAAATTTTAGTGGACTTTTCCGGATTCGGTCATCTTTTTGCCACACAGCTATCTTGTGATAGTTGTGTGGCTTTTTTGTTGCCTGTATCTCGGAAGTATTAGCAGAATGGAGGACTATATCTGTATGGGAAAAAATTTTTTGTCTCTTATCAAGACGCGCCGTAGTGTACGGGCTTATAAATCGGAACCTGTCCCTTCCAAGGCTTTGGACGCTGTACTGGAA
>ERZ1026998.518-NODE-518-length-13033-cov-4.369009_pt1 | contig 13033 bp, 7 predicted proteins | sample MGYA00519288_ERZ1026998 | MGnify/ENA primary metagenome ERZ1026998 (study PRJEB26926, sample SAMN06164454) | human gut metagenome | biome: ENVO:00009003; feature: ENVO:2100002; material: ENVO:00002003 | host: Homo sapiens | place: USA | collected 2012 ...
CCCCCAAAGGGGTGCTTCGTCCGCAGATAGCGCAACCGGTAAAGATCATGGAGCGTTATGATATCCGGAAAGTGACCAAGCTCACCGCTGAACAGATAACAGCCGCCTGCAAGTCAACCAAACGGACGGTGGACCCGTCTGCCTTTGTGCTGGATATGGGACAGAACCTGGCCGGGTTCCCCGAAATTACCGTCCGTGGAAAGAAAGGGCAGAAAATAACCTTGCTTGTATCCGAATCCCTGACGGACGAGGGAGCTTGCAATCAGCGTCAGACCGGCAGACAACATTATTATGAATATACTTTGAAAGGGGAGGGAGTGGAAACTTGGCATCCTCGTTTCTCCTACTATGGCTTCCGGTATATTCAGGTGGAAGGTGCTGTGCTGAAAGGGCAGAAGAATCCCTTCCGTCTTCCGGTGATCCAGAAGATACAGTCGTGCTTTGTTTATAACTCGGCTCCTAAAATATCCACCTTCGAATGCTCCAACCGCATCTTCAATGATGCCCACCGGCTGATAGAGAAAGCGGTGCGAAGCAACATGCAGTCTGTGTTTACGGATTGTCCGCACCGGGAGAAACTGGGCTGGCTGGAACAGGATCATTTATGCGGTCCCGGTTTGCTGTACAATTATGATTTGACGGGCTTTGTTCCTCAGACTCTTCAGAACATAGCCGATGCACAGCATGCCAACGGCGCGGTTCCTACCACTGCTCCGGAATATGTGGTGTTCGAGGGCCCCGGTATGGATGCTTTTGCCGAATCTCCCGAATGGGGATGTACCTTTGTGGTATTACCTTTCATGTATTATGAGACGTATGGGGATGATTCATTGATTAGAAAATACTATAACGGAATGCGCCGTTACATTGATTATATGACTACCCGTGCCAATGATGGAATCGTTTCTTTCGGACTGGGTGATTGGTATGATTATGGAGATTTCCGGGCCGGATTTTCTCGTAATACGCCTGTTCCTTTGGTAGCTACCGCCCATTATTATATGGTTGTTCGCTATCTGGTGGAGGCGGCACGTATGCTGGATAATAGGTATGATGTAGCATATTACACTCATTTGGGTGAAGAAATTAATAAAGCATTCCATCGGGAGTTTTATCACAAGGACACTCGTCAGTATGGTACGGGAAGCCAGTGCAGCAATGCCTTGCCTTTGTTCCTGGGAATGGTTCCCGCCGATGACAGACAGGCGGTGCTTGATAATCTGGTAGCGGATATAAAACGCCACGGCAACCGGCTGACCACCGGTGATGTGGGTAACCGTTATCTGTTCCAGACTTTGGCGCGTAACGGGTTGAATGAGCTGATGTACACCATGCACAACCATGAAGAAGCACCCGGCTATGGTTTCCAGCTGAAATTCGGAGCTACCACGCTGACCGAGCAATGGGACCCGCGGCAAGGTTCTTCGTGGAATCACTTTATGATGGGGCAGATTGATGAATGGTTCTTCAACTCGCTGGCGGGTATCCGCACCGTTGAGGGAAAACCGGGAATGAAGGAAATAGAAATACGTCCCCGTCCGGTAGGCGATTTGACATACGTCCGTGCCTCTACCCAAACCTTGTACGGAAAAGTTGCGGTAGACTGGACCCGCGAGAATGGAGTCTTTACATTGAAAGTAACGATACCTGTAGGGTGTACGGCACGCGTATTCCTTCCCGATGAAAAAGAGCCGAAGATAGTGGAAAGCGGAACTTATTCTTTTAAGAAATAAACGCGGTTTTCATAGAAAAAGCCCCCTAAGGGTATTTGGTAAAACTAAAATCAACTAATGAACAATATGAATAAACGTACCTTTTTAAGTCTGTTACTATGTGTTTGCTGTCTGTCTTTTCTGCATGCGGAGCGTGTGGATATGCAGCAGGCAGGTGCCGATGTGCAAGGCAGGAAGCTGAACACAGCATTGATTAATTCCACCATCGACCGCCTGAACGCCCATGGTGGAGGAACCCTCTTTTTCCCCGCAGGAACTTATCTCACCGGTTCCATCCACATGAAAAGTAACATCACTCTGGAACTGGAAGCAGGAGCCACCTTGAAATTCTCGGAGAACTTTGACGATTTCCTCCCTTATGTGGAAGTGCGTCATGAGGGAATCATGATGAAAAGTTTCCAACCGCTGATTTATGCCGTGGATGCAGAGAACATCACCATCAAGGGTGAAGGGACACTGGACGGACAGGGCAAAGCATGGTGGACGGAATTTTTCCGCGTCCTTGTAGATCTCCGGGACAACGGCAAGAGAAACATCAACAAGTACCAGCCCATGTTCGAGAAGGAAAACGACCTGAAAGCCCTTTACGCCGAAACCAACGAAGACTGGCACGGCACATTGGACCGTCGTTTCTTCCGTCCCCCTTTCATACATCCCATCCGTTGCAAGAATGTACGGGTAGAGGGCGTGAAGATTATCAACTCTCCCTTTTGGACCGTAAATCCTGAGTTTTGCGATAATGTGACCATTAAGGGCATTACCATCCACAATGTGCCTTCCCCCAATACGGACGGCATCAACCCTGAGTCTTGTAAGAACGTACACATCAGCGACTGCCACATTTCGGTAGGCGACGACTGCATCACCATCAAATCCGGACGTGACCTGCAAGCACGTAAACTGGGCGTTCCTTGCGAGAATATCACGATTACCAATTGCACCATGTTGAGCGGACACGGTGGTGTAGTTATCGGCAGCGAGATGAGTGGGGGAGTGAAGAAAGTGACCATCAGCAATTGTGTCTTTGACGGAACCGACCGGGGGATTCGTCTGAAATCCACCCGTGGTCGCGGAGGCATTGTAGAAGATATCCGTGTAAGCAATATTGTGATGAGTAACATCAAGAAAGAGGCTATCGTCCTCAATCTGAAATATAGCAAGATGCCTGCCGAACCGAAGAGTGACCGTACTCCGGAATTTCGTAATATCTATGTGTCGGGTGTGACGGTCCGTGATGTGAATACCCCCATTATGGTGGTAGGCCTTCCCGAAGCGCCTATTACCGGTATTGTGATGCGTGATGTGTATATTCAGAATGCCAAGCAACGCTGTGTTTTTGAAGACTGCAAGGACTTGGTGCTGGATGATGTGTATGTGGATGGTAAAGAAATAAAATAGACTTCCCGATGAAGAAACAACTATTATGGTGCATGGCGGCACTCTCTTTTTCCGCTGCATCTGCACAAACTTATGAAACCCGGTTCGCACGTCCGTTATCCGATGTGTTGAATGACGTTGCCGCCCGTTTCCAGGTCCGCTTGAAATATGACGTGGATACGGTGGGGCGTGTGCTTCCGTATGCCGATTTCCGTATCCGGCCTTATTCATTGGAGGAAACGCTGACCAATGTGCTTTCCCCCTTCGATTATAAATTCGTAAAGCAAAGTGACAAGGTATATAAGTTGAAACCTTACGAATACGCCCGCCGCACGGATGCCGACGGAGAAAAAATGCTGGCATACCTTAGTGGTTTATATAGTGATAAAAGTCAATGGGAACAGCGCAGGGAGATTCTCCGCAAAGAGGTGCGCCAACGTCTGGGACTGGATGATATGCTGGGGAAAACAGTGAAGGATGCAAAGCCTGTTCTTTCCAAAATACGCAAATTTGATGGCTATACCGTGCAGAACTTTGCATTGGAAACCTTGCCGGGACTTTATGTCTGCGGTTCAGTCTATGCCCCCCGCACCAAAGGCAAACATGCACTGATTATCTGCCCCAATGGTCATTTTGGACAGGGACGCTACCGCAAAGACCAGCAGCAGCGCATGGCGACTCTGGCACGTATGGGGGCTGTCTGTGTGGATTATGACCTGTATGGTTGGGGTGAATCCGCCTTGCAGGTAGGAGGAAAGGCGCACCATACTGCCGATGCGCACACCATTCAGGCTATGAACGGAATATGGATACTGGACTATATGCTGGCAAACCGTAAAGATATAGATCCTGCATGCATCGGCGTGAACGGTGGTTCCGGCGGAGGAACGCAGACGGTGTTGCTTACCGTCCTGGACGACCGTTTTACAGCTGCCGCCCCTGTGGTCAGTCTGGCCTCTCATTTTGATGGCGGTTGCCCGTGTGAAAGTGGCAAGCCCATCCAGTTGGCAGGTGGAGGAACTTGCAATGCGGAGCTGGCCGCCCTGTTTGCCCCGCGTCCCATGCTGGTGGTTTCCGACGGAGGAGACTGGACAGCCACGGTTCCCCGTTTGGAATATCCTTACTTGCAACGCATCTACGGTTTTTACGGTGCGACGGACAAGGTGAGCAATGTACATTTGCCGCAAGAACGCCATGATTTCGGTCCGAACAAGCGCAATGCGGTTTATGATTTCTTTATAGACGTGTTCGGCCTTGACCGGAACATGCTGGATGAAAGTAAAGTAACCATTGAGCCGGAAAACGCATTGAAGAGCTTTGGTGAGAAAGGTGAGAAACTGCCTGCCGGAGCCTTGAGATATAAAGAATGATTTTGTCGTTTATTTATTAGGTTAAGAGTTAGTATGGAATCTCCCTCTTGCATAGCCTGTGAAGGTGAGCAAGGGGGAACTTTTTTTAGATATGGGGGATTAATACTTTTTGTCGGGTATATCAGGCCTTGTCATGCGGACTGTTAAGTCTTTTTGTACGGACTGTTACTATAGTCTTCGGCAGTGGACCGTACAGTCTGCTACAGTGGACTGTACGGTCTGCCGTAGTGAAACATACGGACTACTGTCGTAGTCTGTAAAAGGTAACCGTAAGAAATGCTTTAATGGTACTGAAAAAAAGACTTAATGGAGCTGAAGCGATGAATTAACTCTGCATTTATGTTATAATCATCTTTAATTCTCCATCCTTGTGGCGCTTTCGGTCGTTTTCTTGTTTATAGTTGCGGATTCAAACCGGTTTCTACATCGGATTTCAGCCGGGTATAATGGAAAAAGCGGAGGTTATAATAAGATAATGCGTTTCTGTAATATGGCAGCAATCTGTTGTCTCAGTTGCGGGGCGCTGATGGGCTTGGCCATATAGCCGTCGAAGCCGTTTTCCATGGCCCGTTGTTCATCACTGGCATAGGCGAAAGCGGTAACAGCAATGATAGGTACATCCAAGGATAGTTTTCGTATTTCCCGGGTGGCCTCATAGCCATCCATCACCGGCATATTGATATCCATCAGAATTATCTGAGGGGTATGGAGCTTATACAAATTGACCGCCTCTTTTCCATCCCAGGCATGTACCAGGTTATATTCTCGTTTCAAGATAGATTGGAACAGCCGGTAATTGCTCTCATTGTCTTCGGCGATCAGAATGGTCAGCTTGTCTTTTTGCACGGAAATGAGTTGATGCTCTTCCTCTTTCTTGTTCTCTGCAGCGGCAGGCTGGTATGGAATGGTGAACCAGAAAGTGGATCCTTTTCCTTCCTCGGACTCAACACCGATGCGTCCTCCCATGTGCTCTACAATTGTCTGGCAAATGGATAGCCCCAGTCCTGTACCCTGTACAAAAGAGTTCAGTTTGACGAAACGTCCGAATATGGAGTTCACTTTGTCGGCTGGAATGCCGCAACCGGTATCTTTAACATAGAAATAAAGTTCTTTGTCGCATAGTTTGTAGCCGAAGGTGATGCTTCCTTGTGAGGTAAATTTGCTGGCGTTGTTCAGTAAATTGTTCAGTACCTGCATCAGACGGTTCTTTTCCGTTCTTATGAGGCAGGAGGGAAGTCCTTTCTGTACAATCAGTTGAATGCCGTTGCTCTCTGTCCGATAACGGGTAACACTTTCTATCTCGGAGATAATATCATTCAGTTCCACGTTGGAATAACAGAATTCCAGTGTGCCGGCCTCTATTTTCGATAAGTCCAGTATGTCGCTGATTAATTGCAGCAGCAACGTATTGTTACTTTCAATGATATTGATATATTCCTGCTTTTCCTGTTCCTCTTCTGCAGCAGCAAGGATGTTTGAGAAACCGATGATAGCATTTAGCGGAGTGCGTATTTCGTGGCTCATATTGGCAAGAAAAGCGGACTTCAGCCGGTTGGATTCTTCCGCGCGGTCCTTGGCTGAAAGCAGTTCGTCTTCCATTTTCTTCCGTTCAGTTATGACTAGGGAAGATCCTACCAAAGTGAGCGGCATTCCGTTTTCGTCTTTGCTTTCCACAGCTGCCTGCGCCTCTATCCAGTCTATTTTCCATTGTGTTCCGTCATTGGCCAGCACGCGGTATTCCTCTTTTACTTTCTCTATTTTCCCGTCTGCCAGGTCACGGTAGGCCTGTATCACGCGCGGGCGGTCTTCTTTAATGATTTTAGCGAAGTATTGCTCGTCCGAAACGCTCAACTGATCTTCGCTGATGCTTCCCGGCATGGCCGCCATGACAATGGGGCGGTTGAGGTCGCATAAAATGGTATGGTCTTTCAAATTCCATTTCCAAGGTACGATGTTGGCTACTTCCAGTGCCATGGAAAGTTTATGGTTCGTGGCGCTCAGCATTTGCTGCGCATTGTGCAGTTCGGTGCTGTCCATGCAGAACACATCCACTGTGTCCGGTTCGGTAGAGCAATTCAGGACAACATCATAGAAGATGTTGACGGTCTTAAAATAATATGGGAAGGTGATCGATTTCTTTTCTTTTAAGGTGAGTTCCATGAAATGGGTGAATTCCGGCAAGGACTCCGGGAAAATTTCAGAGGCTCTTTTCCCTATCACCTCGGATTTGGGCAAGAAACATCGTTCGAAATAGCGGTTGACATCCATATAAATGCTGTCTGCGATATTCCCTTCTTTGTCCCATATTACCTGTTCTTTCATGTAAAGGATAGGCATATTGTCTATCAGATTGGTATATTGTGTGTTCGTGTCTATTTCATTTTGCTGGGCGCGTCTCAGCGCTTTCAGCATTTGGATGCGTTTTTGCTGTGCCACGGCCATCAGTATAAAAGCAATGAGTACACTTAGGATGATCCATTTATATTTGTTCAGAAAGTTGGCCGGTTTGTCATAGAAAACGGTGTCACCAGGGCATAGGTCGGGATCGAGTCCTTTATTTACCAGTCTTGTGTAGTTGAATGCGGGGTGTGCTTCGTTGGGTTCATAAAAAGGTATGTCGCTGGCTTTCTTCCCATGTAGTATCTCGTCTATCGTTTTCAGTAATTGCCTGGTAAAGATTTGGTCATTATACATGTATCCTCCTACCATGCCGCCGTCATCCATACCTGCATAGCGGATGGTGAACAAAGGGGCGGAGATGCTGGCGATACTTCTGTAGGCATTAATCAGAAAATTGCTTGAAGTGAACGATTCGGTGAACCAGGTGGATACCAGAATGCCTGTGGTCTTGTCTGTTTTACGTACGGCATTATATAGCTGATGCAGACTGTTGGTACGCGAGGAGATGTATTCGTAATCCATTTGCGGGTATTTGTCTTTAATCAGCTCTCGCAGTTGCTTGTCATATTCCGGATTGGGGTAGATGCCGTCTCCCAGGAAAATCAGTTTCTTCATACCGGGAATCATCCTGCACATCAGTTGCACGTTTTCTTCCAGATAGATGGGGGTGTGCATGTAGGTGAAATTGAACTCTTCTGCCAATTCGCTCATGTGTGTCTTTTCTTCGGGGGTGACTGTATCTCTCTGCCTGTAGAATTTCTCATGGTACACATAGGGGTCGGCTCCGCATACAATGGCAGGTACTTTACCCCATAAAGATTGAATCTCTTCTCTGAAAATCAGGCTCATGCTCCCGATGAATACCAGCAGGCGGGGAGGGGTGGAACCATATTTCGAGGAAAGAATTTCTGGGAATCTCTCGATTTTAGTGGAGTCGCCTACCATAAAAAGATTCAGATGCTCTATGTAAGCGTCCATGTTCTCTATTCCAGCTATTTTATGAACAATGGGGGTGGTGATGCTGTTGCTCCAGGGAGAGGATTCGTTGTAGCTGTTCAGAATCAGAATATAGTTCCCCGTCTCGGTGTTTTCCTGTACATGGGAGGCTTTGCCGATGGTTGCAAAGAGGGTGAATATACAGGTACATATCAGTAACCGTTGTATATGGGCTACACACGTTCTTTTAAGATTTCTGTTCATTATTGATGTCCTACTCTTCTTTTATTATATAGCTACGATGCTTGTGATGCAACAAATGTACTATTAAATTAATGAGTGGACGAAGAAATGGAAATGTTTAACAAATGTTAAAAGAGACAGGACGGGATGGAAAGTTTTCGTATAGGCAAATGGGAGATGATTGGATGGGAATTCCTGCCGGCCGATATGGCAGTGGGGCGCGAATGCTGATAAAGGGAGTGGGAGGGGAAGTCATTCTTTTGTTCTATTTCTTTTTTATATAAAGGAATAGTCTTATATTTATCCCGTCATCTTATTTTTGAAAAAGTAGGGGAACATCACTTAATCAGAAGTAGTTATGGAATATCACTTACGTACTAAATTGAATGGAAATATAGCAATGACTTCCTGTTTCCATGAAAACTCCTTTTTGCAGCGTGACAGGAGTCTTTATAAATTTATATGGGTGCGGCATGGAACGTTGGATGTGGAAGTGGATCATGTGGTGATGCATCTGGAAAAAGAGGAAATGATTTCGCTTACTCCTTTGCATCATGTGCAGATAAGGGGAGTGGGCGGTGAATACCTCACTTTTTTATTCAATAGTAACTTTTATTGTATTTACAGGCATGACAGCGAGGTGTCTTGTAACGGATTCCTGTTTAACGGTTCTTCCCGTGTCATGCGTTTGAAGCTTTCGCCTTCCCAGTCGGCCCGTCTTGACAGTATTGTCGATATTTTCAGGGGGGAGTGTGGAATACAAGACAACTTGCAGGAAGAAATGTTGCGTATTATTCTGAAACGTTTCATTATCACTTGTACCCGCATAGCCCGTGAAAAGTTTGATGTGGACCCGGGACGTGAGAACATGTTTGATGTGATTCGTCAGTTTTATGTACTGGTTGACAGTCATTTTAAGGAGAAGAAGCAAGTACAGGATTATGCTGATATGTTGTGCCGTTCTCCCAAGACTATTTCTAATCTCTTTTCCCTTTACGGACTTTCTTCTCCTTTGCGTGTCATTCATGAACGCGTGGATGCGGAAGCCAAGCGCTTGTTGCTTTATACGGGTAAGAGTGCGAAAGAAATCAGTGAGATTCTGGGATTTGAGGATTTGGCTACGTTCAGCCGTTTCTTTAAGAAAATGAACAAGGAGAGCCTTTCGGAATACCGGAAAAGAGAGAAGCGGGAATAATTGCCAACCTATATGGGGAAATTGCCATTTACCGGAGGGGGAAAACCACCGACCTTTGCACCAGGAAGTTAAATCTTTTAATAATGAAAGCAATGATGGCAAAATTAAAATCTCTGTTTGTTGCGTTTTTAACAATAGCAGCATCTGCCCAAAAACTGGGTATCAATCTTATCCGTGTGGCAATCCTTGTAATTTTTGTATGGATTGGTGGTCTGAAATTCTGGAACTATGAAGCCGAAGGAATTGTGCCTTTTGTGGCGAACAGTCCCTTTATGAGTTTCTTTTATACTAAGGATGCTCCTGAATATAAAGAATATAAGCTGAAAGAAGGCGAACTCGATGAAACGAAGCACCTGTGGCATGAAGAGAACAATACTTATGGGTTCTCTCATGGATTGGGTATTTTGATTATGGGGATCGGTATCTTGACGTTTTTAGGCATCTTCTCTCCGAAAACCGGTTTGGTGGGGGCCGGACTGGCTATTGTCATGACATTGGGCACTTTGTCTTTCCTTGTAACAACGCCCGAGGTGTGGGTCCCCGATTTGGGAAGTGGCGAACAGGGATTCCCTCTGCTGACGGGCGCCGGTCGTCTGGTCATTAAGGATATTGCTATTCTGGCAGGAGCTGTTGTCGTTCTTTCGGATAGTGCGGGAAGGGTATTGAACCAGTTGAAAAAGTAAAGTTGGAAAGACCGGTCACGGACATGCTCTTTTATAGGGGGGTATATGGATGCATTCCGGCGAGAGGCAAGTATTTCCTGCAAGACATAACTATCTATGAGGCAAGTTGCATCCTGTGTCATCTTGCTGTCTGTCAGCTATTGATAATGAATGCAAATTTGGCAGATTCTGCGGTTAACCCCTGTTAAGTGCTTATCTGTCTGTGTTAAAAGAGGAAAAAAAACTCTGACAAACGGTACAACCGTACAATATTTGTCATTACATTAGCGTCATAAATGTTAAACCAAACTTGAAATTAACAAATTAATAGATATTAAGTTATGAAACAAGCAACTAAAATGGTACTAGGCGCAGCAGCAATTGTAGCAGTCAGCGCAGGTGTAGCAGGAGTAACGGCTTATTCTATGTTGAAACCCGAGCCAAACAAAAGCGTGGCTTTTAATGATGTGTTCCAACAAAATCCGAATACAAGACTCGCCGCGTTGGACGCCACTCAAATGCAACCGGTGGATTTGACTCAGGCAGCGGAAAATTCAGTGCATGCAGTAGTTCATATAAAGTCAACTCAAGAATCAAAGACTCAGACGGTTACCGTTCGTGATCCGTTCTATGATTTCTTTGGTGATATTTTTGGAAATGGCAGAGGCGGCGGTCAGCAGCGTCAGGTGCAGACTCCTGAAAGAGTGGGATTCGGTTCCGGAGTGATCATCTCGAAAGATGGATATATTGTAACGAATAACCATGTAATCGATAATGCTGATGTGATCAGTGTCAAACTGAATGACGGACGTGAATACAAGGGACGTGTAATCGGCACAGACCCCAGCACGGATTTAGCGTTGGTTAAAATTGAAGCGGATGAGCTTCCTACGATTCCCGTGGGCAATTCGGAGGCTTTGAAAGTAGGTGAGTGGGTATTGGCTGTGGGTAATCCCTTTAATATGACTTCTACGGTAACAGCCGGTATTGTGAGTGCCAAAGCCCGTTCTTTAGGGGTATATAATAATGGTGTGGAATCTTTCATCCAGACAGATGCTGCGATCAACCAAGGCAACAGTGGTGGTGCATTGGTGAATGCAAGGGGTGAACTGGTAGGTATCAATTCCGTACTTTATTCACCTACAGGAGCTTATTCGGGTTATGGGTTTGCTATTCCAACCAGTATTATGACGAAAGTTATAGCCGACTTGAAAGAATATGGAACCGTTCAGCGTGCGGTATTGGGCATCAAGGGTACTCCGATTAATGATGACCAGCAGATGATGCCGGAAGAAATCAAGAAGAAGGTGAAGGAACTGGGCGCCACCGACGGTGTGTTGATTGCTGAGATAATTGAGGGAGGTTCTGCGGCCGGCAACTTGGAAGTAGATGATGTCATTATCGGTATTGACGGAAAACGTGTGAAGAACTTTGCAGAGTTGCAGGAGGGGTTGGCTAAACACCGTCCGGGTGACAAAGTAACCGTCAAGGTGTTGCGTGACAAGAAAGAAAAGGATATCGAGATGACCTTGAAGAATGCACAGGGAACAACGAAAGTGGTGAAGAGTGCGGGCATGGATATCTTGGGCGCAGCATTCCGTGAAGTTCCTCAGGAATTGAAGAGACAATTGAATTTGGGATATGGTGTGGAAGTCACAGGTGTGACAGACGGTAAGATGAAGGCTGCCGGTATCCGTAAAGGCTTCATCATCCTGAAGGCAAACGGACAACCTGTCAAATCAGTAAATGATTTGGAAGATGTGCTGAAAGCTGCTACCCAGTCACCGGATCAGGTATTGTTCCTGAGTGGTATGTTCCCATCAGGTAAACGTGCGAACTATGCAGTGGATTTGACACAGGAATAAGAAGATTTTTAAGGTAGAAAGTTTCAATAGGTAAAGTTTAGAGGATGCACGGTAAGGGTTACTTCCGTGCATCCTGATTTTATAGTCAAACAGGACTGATAACCTTATTTTCGCAAAATATTTAGGAAAAGAAGGACAAAGATAGTCTTTTTTGATTTATTAGCTAATATTTTTCAAACAAAAATGGATGTATTCCATTTAATGTTGTAAATTTGCATCCCAAATTTGTTTTATAGAGAATGAGACAATTAAAGATTACCAAAAGTATCACTAACCGAGAGAGCGCATCTCTGGATAAGTATTTACAGGAAATAGGCCGTGAAGACCTGATTACTGTAGAGGAAGAGGTAGAGCTCGCTCAGCGTATCCGTAAAGGCGACCGGGTAGCATTGGAAAAACTGACACGTGCCAACTTGCGTTTCGTCGTGTCTGTAGCCAAGCAGTATCAAAATCAGGGGTTAAGTCTTCCTGACTTGATTAATGAAGGCAACCTGGGATTGATTAAAGCAGCCGAAAAGTTCGATGAAACCCGAGGCTTCAAGTTTATCAGTTACGCCGTATGGTGGATTCGTCAGTCTATTCTCCAGGCATTGGCAGAACAGTCACGTATCGTCCGTTTGCCGTTGAACCAGGTAGGTTCGCTGAATAAAATCAGCAAAGCTTTCTCTAAGTTCGAACAGGAAAACGAGCGTCGTCCTTCTCCGGAAGAATTAGCCGATGAATTGGAAATTCCGGAGGGAACCAGCGTGGCGAGGATTCAGCGGCTGCAGCTTGCGGATGAAGAGCCTGTTACGCTGATGGAAAATTATATCGAATATGCGAAAGTCCCTGGCATCGAAGCGTATGAGAATCAGTTTGTAGCGCTGTATCAGTTTCTGGAGGAGAAATTCGGCTTGCAGATTGATGAGACACGAGACAGAATTTCAGCGAAATCTGCGACCTTTATGGAAGCCCAGGTTCTGAAAACGGAGCCGAAGGATGCGCTTCTTGTGGTGCACAGAGTCACCTACTGGCAGAACCGGCCGGTGAGCATTGACCATGTGCGGATCATCGGAAGCAAGTACGAGGTGGAGATTTCGGGAAAAGGACGGAGTAAATGAGCGATGAGACAGAAGAACAGAAGAAACTGATGCGGCAGATTGATATCAGCTGTGTACAGGCATTTCATACAATGGATGAAATTGATGCGATGGTGGAGCTGGCAAAGAAATATCGCTGTCTCTTATACACATCTGACGCTGCCGACGAAGCT
>ERZ1026998.538-NODE-538-length-12641-cov-4.212061_pt1 | contig 12641 bp, 10 predicted proteins | sample MGYA00519288_ERZ1026998 | MGnify/ENA primary metagenome ERZ1026998 (study PRJEB26926, sample SAMN06164454) | human gut metagenome | biome: ENVO:00009003; feature: ENVO:2100002; material: ENVO:00002003 | host: Homo sapiens | place: USA | collected 2012 ...
CTTCGCGCCTGAGCCCTGCGATGTGGCCGGTATATCTTATTACGGATTATATGCTTTACAGCACAGAGGTCAGGAAAGCTGCGGTATCGTAGTGAATGATGACGGCGTGTTTCTGTCGCATAAGGATTTGGGACTGGTAAGCGAGGTGTTTGCGGGCGATACTCTATCCTGCTTGCCCCGGGGTACCATGGCGGTAGCCCACGCACGTTACGGCACAACGGGCGGAACGAACCGCAATAACTGCCAGCCAATTGAGGTCAATCACCAAAAAGGCAGGATGGCGTTGGCCCACAACGGAAATTTAAGCAATGCCGCTGAGCTTAGAAATGAGCTTGAGCTGACGGGCGCCATTTTTCACACAACAAGCGATACCGAAACCATTGCGTATATTATTACAAAGGAACGACTGAAAGCCCCTTCCATCGAAGAGGCGGTCAATCGGGCTATGGATATCCTGGACGGATCATACTCACTCGTACTGATGTCGCCGCAAAAGTTGATCTGTGCCCGTGATCCCTACGGATTCCGACCTCTGTGCTACGGCAAAACCGCGGATGGTATGTATGTGGTCGCAAGCGAAAGCTGCGCTGTTCAGGCGGTCGGCGCAGAGGTAATCCGTGATGTAGAGCCCGGAGAAATTTTGGTGTTCAGCAAAAACGGTGTGACTTCCAATCGTGAACACTGCGGTAAAAAGGATAAAAAGCTGTGTGTGTTTGAGTACATCTATTTTGCCCGTCCCGATTCTGTTATTGACGGTGTTCCGGTTCATGCATCCCGTTTGAAAGCAGGGAAAATTTTGGCAAAAAGTCATCCCGTTCAGGCGGATATTGTTATCGGCGCTCCCGACTCGGGGCTCGACGCGGCACTTGGATTTAGCAGAGAATCGGGCATTCCTTACGGTATCGGGCTGATTAAAAACAAGTATATCGGCAGAACCTTTATCTCCTCTGAACAGAGCGCGCGGCTTGACAGCGTGAAAATCAAGCTTGCTGCCGTTGCAGAAAGCGTAAAAAACAAACGGGTGGTCCTGGTGGATGATTCCATCGTTCGTGGCAATACAATGGGGCGCGTTGTAAAGCTGCTTCGGGATGCAGGGGCCAAAGAAGTGCATGTACGTATATCCTCTCCCCCGTTTTTGCACCCGTGCTACTATGGAACCGATATTGATTCTGAGGAGCACCTGATTGCCTGTAAATATACGGTCCCCGAAATAGCAAAGCTTATTGGTGCGGACTCTCTCGGTTATTTTCCTGTTGAAAGTTTAGACGAGCTGACAGGTGGCTGTGGATGTTGCAGTGCCTGTTTCAGCGGCAACTATCCTACACAGATTCCGACAGATACAAGAAAAGACAGATTTGAGCAACGGTTATCCGAAAAACACAGGTGAGGTAACAGTTATGATAAAGGAATTTGACAGAAAGATCATTTTAGAGGACGGGCAGGAATTTTTCGGCTATGGCTTTGGCGCCGATACCCAAAAGGTATGTGAAATTGTGTTTAACACCTCTATGGTGGGGTATCAGGAGATACTGTCCGATCCATCCTATACCTATCAGGCAGTGGTCATGACCTATCCGCTGATTGGTAATTACGGAATAACCGAGGATGATTATGAAAGCGATACCCCTACCCTGGGTGCATTCGTAGTCCGTGAGTATAACGATGAACCTTCCAATTTCAGGAGCGTTGCTGCTTTGTCCGATATTATGAAAAGATGCGGTATTCCCGGTATTTACGGTATCGATACCAGGAAGCTTAACCGTTCTATCCGCGATTTGGGCAGCCGCAAGGTGTTGATCACCAACATACATACAACCCTTCCCGACGGACTCCAAATACTGAAAGCCACAGCCGTCCCAACCAATGCGGTGCCATTGGTAAGCCCTGAAAAAATTTCGGTTTTCGATACAGAAAACTCCAAACGAAATATAGTGGCAATCGACTGCGGTATGAAGAGGAATATTGTGCGTTCACTGAATAATCGGGGGTGCAAGGTAATCGCCGTACCGTGGAATACCACAGCAGAAGCGATTGCGGCTTTGGATCCAGACGGCATATTTATTTCAAACGGTCCGGGGGATCCAGCCGATGTAACCGAAACCGTCCGTACAGTTAAACAGCTGATCGGCCAATATCCCATGTTCGGTATTTGTCTCGGTCATCAGATTATTTCTTTAGCCTACGGTGCGAAAACCTATAAGCTGAAATTCGGACACCGTGGCGGAAACCATCCCGTGAGGAATCTGGAAACAGGAAAAATTGAAATCACTTCGCAAAATCACTCCTATGCCGTAGATGCAGACAGCTTGAAAGGCACACAGCTTGAAGCTACCCATATTAACCTGCTTGATAACACTGTCGAGGGCGTTCGGTGCGATAAAGATAATGTGTTCAGTGTGCAGTACCATCCCGAAAGTGCACCCGGACCGGAAGACAGCGCTTATCTCTTTGACCGCTTTATAAACATGATAGAGGAGGAACAAAACAATGCCTAAAAGAACAGATATTAAAAAGGTTCTTGTTATCGGATCCGGCCCTATTGTTATCGGTCAGGCGGCAGAATTTGACTATGCGGGAACACAGGCTTGTCTCGCCCTGAAAGAAGAGGGCTATGAGGTAGTACTTTGCAACTCCAATCCGGCCACCATTATGACCGATACTGCTGTTGCGGATAAAGTATATATGGAACCGCTGACCTTGGAATATATTGCAAAGATCATCCGTTTTGAGCGTCCCGATGCGATATTGCCCGGTATCGGCGGTCAGACGGGACTGAATCTTGCTATGCAGCTTGAGAAGAAGGGAATCCTTTCCGAGTGCCGTGTGGAATTGCTCGGTACCAAAAGCAGTTCGATTGAGCGTGCGGAAGACCGCGAGATGTTCAAAAAGCTTTGCGAAGATTTGGGCGAGCCTGTTTTGCCATCGGACATCGCAAGCTCTGTGGAAGAAGGCCTGATGGTTGCACAAAAAATCGGGTTTCCTGTGGTGCTTCGCCCCACCTTTACGCTGGGCGGCACCGGCGGTGGATTTGCCGACAACGAAACCGAGCTCTTACCGCTTATGAAAAACGCCCTTTCCCTTTCTCCCGTCAATCAGGTGCTGATCGAAAAAAGCATAAAGGGATATAAAGAGATTGAATATGAGGTGATGCGTGACAGCAACGATACGGCTATCACCATTTGTAATATGGAAAACCTCGATCCTGTAGGCATACATACAGGCGATTCCATTGTTATTTGTCCGTCGCAAACGCTGACAAACAAAGAATACCAAATGCTGAGAAACAGTGCTCTTAAAATAATACGGGCACTTAAAATTGAGGGCGGCTGTAATGTGCAGTTTGCACTTGACCCGCATTCCTTTCAGTATTATCTAATAGAGGTAAACCCGAGAGTTTCCCGTTCGTCTGCTCTGGCCTCCAAGGCGAGCGGCTATCCCATTGCCCGCGTATCGGCAAAAATTGGCATGGGTATGACCCTGGATGAAATAGAAATTGCCAATACACCTGCCGCTTTTGAACCGACACTTGATTATGTGGTCACCAAAATGCCACGCTTTCCGTTTGATAAATTTGCAGATGCCAACAATTCTCTTTCCACACAGATGAAAGCCACGGGCGAGGTCATGAGCGTTGGCAGAACAGTGGAGGAAAGTTTACTGAAAGCCATTCGTTCACTCGAAATCGGTCTTTGCCACCTGTACCATAATAAGTTCGAGGGCCATACAAAGGAGGAACTTCTCTCGTATATAAAGATCGGCACAGATGACCGCATCTACGCTATTGCCGAGCTGTTACGGCTTGGTGTAAGCATCGACTGTATTGCGAATGTTACCGCAATCGACAGATTCTTTATCCGAAAACTTCGTAATATCATAGAAGAGGAAAAAGAAATCAAAGAAAATCGCGGAGATATTGCGGTTCTTCGCAATGCTAAGAAAATGGGCTTTTCCGATCAGGCGATCGCGAAATTTTGGAATATGGCCGAGGTGGATATTTTCCATATGCGAAAAGCAAATGGAATTTTGCCTGTATATAAAATGATTGATACCTGTGCCTCGGAATTTGAAAGCTATATACCGTATTTTTATTCCACTTATGAGGAGGAAAACGAATCGGTTATATCCGAAAGAAGAAAAGTTATTGTTTTGGGTTCAGGCCCCATCCGTATCGGTCAGGGTGTTGAATTTGACTATTCCACCGTTCATGCCGTACAGACCATAAAAGAGTCGGGCTATGAGGCCATTATCATAAACAATAACCCCGAAACCGTTTCTACCGACTATACCTGTTCAGATAAGCTTTACTTTGAACCCCTTTGTGTGGAAGATGTTATGAACATCATTGAGCTGGAAAAGCCTGATGGTGTGATCGTAACGCTCGGCGGTCAGACGGCTATCAATCTGGCAGAACCTTTAAAAAACAGGGGTGTTCAAATCATAGGCACCGACTGTGAGGCTATTGAAAAATCTGAAAACCGTGACGCTTTTGAAAAACTGCTTATTACCCTCGATATCCCGCGGCCAAAGGGGCAGGCTGTATCCAGTATTGAAGAAGGCATAAAAGCCGCCGAAGAAATCGGTTATCCCGTGCTTGTCCGTCCAAGCTTTGTTTTGGGCGGCAGAGCAATGCAGATAGTTTCCAAAGAGGAAGATCTGAAAAATTACCTGAAGGCCGCCGCCACCATTGATGAAGACAAGCCTGTGCTTGTTGATAAATATATTCGCGGCAAAGAGGTCGAGGTGGATGCCGTATGTGACGGAAACCGCGTGTTTATTCCGGGAATTATGGAGCTTGTCGAGCGTACAGGCGTACATTCGGGCGACTCTATCAGCGTATATCCGCCCTACAGCATTTCGGAAAAGGTAAAGAACACCATTCTGGATTACACCGAAAAGTTGGGTATTGGTATCGGTATTGTCGGACTTTTCAATATTCAGTTTATAGTGGACAAACACGACAATGTGTATATTATCGAGGTAAACCCGCGGTCTTCGCGAACCGTACCGTTTTTATCCAAAGCCACAGGCTACAGCCTTGCCGATATTGCTACACGTGTAAGCCTTGGAATGTCACTTGCACAACAGGGTATTTCCGAGCGGTATCCAAAAGAAAAAGAACGCTTTTATGTAAAATCGCCTGCGTTTTCATTTTCGAAGCTTTACGGTATGGATGCGTATTTGTCACCCGAAATGAAATCAACAGGAGAAGCGATCGGGTATGACAGGAAATTGCACAGAGCCGCATATAAGGCCATGTTGGCATCGGGACTGAAGCTGCGAAATTACGGAACGGTTGTCGTAAGTGTGGCTGATGAGGATAAGGAAGAAACGCTTCCGCTTGTTCGCCGTTTTTATAATATGGGCTTTAATATTGAGGCTACCACACTCACGGGCACATATTTAAAGGCCAACGGTATCAGAACCCGCATACGCCGCAAGCCGAGCGAGGACAGCACCGAAGTGCTGGATTCTATCCGGGCCGGATATGTCAGTTATGTTATAAACACCCGGGCCGTTCTTTCGGGCCGCCACTATGGTGACGGAATCGCGATCAGACAGTGTGCGGCGCAAAACAATATTACGATGCTTACGTCCCTTGACACTGTGAGAATGCTACTGGATGTGCTGGAAGAGGTTACGCTTGGAATTTCTACTATTGATGCAGAATAAGGTGAACCGTTATGCTTTCACCAACATGCAGGGATTTGGCAACGATTATGTGTATATTTACGGTGCAGTTCCCAAAAGCATCCAAGCGTGCTCAAACCGCATACGAAGGAGAAAAAAACCATGCTGAAACCGAATTTACAATACAGCAAACTGAAAGACAGTTATTTATTCAACACGATTTACAGAAAAACAAATGAATATTTGCATACACATCCTGGAAAAACCGTATTGCGTATGGGGGTCGGCGATGTGTCGCGTCCACTTTGCAAAGCGGTTATCGAGGCACTTCATAACGCTGTTGACGACCAGGCAAACGCCGCAACCTTCCACGGTTATATGCCCGAGTCAGGTTCACCGACGCTCCGCCGCGCTATATCAAAGTACTACAAACAAATGGGGACAGTTGTCACTGATAACGAAATTTTTGTTTCCAGCGGTGCCTGCGACGATTTGGGCGATATTTTGGAATTGTTCGACAGGGACAATACGGTTATGGTAATGGAGCCTGCCTACCCCGAATATGTAGATACCAATATACTCGCCGGCAGAAAAGTTGTGCATCTGGCTTCCGGTGAAGAAACCAATTTTCTGCCCCAACCGAGCGAAGAGGCGAAAGCGGATATTCTTTATATTTGCTCGCCAAACAATCCCACGGGCGCGGCGTTTAACCGCCACCAACTGCAAGCCTGGGTGGATTTCGCCAACGAAAACGGGGCTGTCATACTCTTTGATGCTGCTTATGAAATATTTATTGAAGATAAACATGTTCCGCACAGTATTTTTGAACTTCAAAATGCGGACAAATGTGCTATCGAAATCTGTTCACTTTCCAAAACGGCAGGCTTTACAGGTACTCGCCTTGGCTATACCGTTGTACCGCATACTCTTGTGCGAGATGGTATGAACCTGAATGAGATGTGGGCAAGAAACCGGGAAACGAGAACCAACGGTGTTTCCTATATTCTGCAAAAGGGCGCTGAAGCTGTATTTACCGTCGAAGGTCAAAAACAGATACGCGAAAATATTCGCGTATACAAAGAAAACGCCTCTTATTTGATGAAGGCATTAGATGATGCCGGCATTTGGTATTGCGGCGGTAAAAACTCACCGTATATTTGGATGAAGTGCCCGGACAGAATGAGCGGCTGGGAGTTTTTCGATTATCTGCTCCGGGAAATTCAGGTTGTAGGCATTCCCGGTGATGGATTCGGCGAGTGCGGAAAGGGCTTTTTTCGTCTTTCTACTTTTGGAAGTCCTGCCGAAACGAAAGAAGCCGCTACCCGTCTTTGCGCCTTGCTAAAAAGGGGATAACGGATATGAAGGTTACTTGTCTGCAAATGGATACGAAGCTGGGAAAAGTAACGGAAAATTTTTCGCACGCGGAAAAGCTTATTCGTGCTTCTCTGTGCGATAAACCCGATGTTATTGTATTGCCTGAGACCTTTAATACAGGCTTTTTCCCAAAAGAAAATCTTCGTGATTTATGCTGTAATAACGGCGATACGGTCAAAAGTAAAATCGGCGGCCTGGCAAAAGAATACCGTGTAAATATCGTTGCTGGCTCGGTATCCAATTTGCGTGATGATAACGTGTTCAATACTTCGCTGATCTTTGACCGAAACGGTGAATGCATGGCGGAATATGATAAAACACATCTATTTACCCCTATGGGCGAGAATCGCTGGTATACTCACGGCAGCCGCCTTTGTACTTTTACATTGGACAACGTGAAATGCGGTGTTATTATCTGCTATGATTTGCGTTTCCCGGAACTTACGCGCAGTCTTGTGTTGCAGGGAATGGATATGCTTTTTGTGGTTTCCCAGTGGCCTTATGAGCGTATATCTCATCTGCAAAGTCTGATTACTGCAAGAGCGATTGAAAATCAAATATTTGTTGTGTGTTGTAATGCCTGTGGTACAGCTTATAAAACAGTTTTCGGTGGTAACTCTGCCATAATCGACCCACTCGGCAAAACCTTATCCCTCGGCGGAGAAAAAGAGCAAGTCTTAACGGTCGACTGCGATATGCACATGCTTACTCAAATACGCAGCAGCATACCCGTAATGAAAGACAGACGACCTGAATTATACAACACCTGAAAAGAGAGCCTGTAAGGCTGTAAATAGACACATTCTATTTCCTGTTTACACTTAGGGGATAGTTTTTCAATATGCTATCTTCCCGCAGTCTGTCACGGGTTTTGTTGCCGCATATGGGGCATAGTATCCATTCTGTTTTCATATTCCTTACCTTAAATAAAAATCATGTACATTATTAAGACATTGTGACTTCACAGCCTGAAATACTGCGGATGAAAACCTCTAATCGGCAGTTTATTTAACATCGCTTTAAAGCTGTCAATCGAAAATGGCTGATTCATGCAGAATATCTCGTAATCCACACCGAGATAGGAAAGCCCCCAGCCGGTTTCGTAAAATCCGTTTTTTAGATAGAAATTTCTGCGCCGAATGCGCTGTTCATTGTTCGCTGCTTTTTCGTCAACCAATTCAAAATCCACAGTAATCGCTCTGTCTGTATAAAGCTCTCTGATTTTAGCAATCGCTTCTTTCCCATATCCCTTCCCTTGAAACGCATCATCAAAGGCAAGGAAAAAGAGATATGCCATATCATTCGTTATCCGCAGTGTTGTAAAGCCGACTAACTCGGTTAAATCATACAAAGCCCATATTTCTATATCGCCTGAATCCTGCAATGCAAGCTGATTGTCCAGCGGCATATATTCCTCCGGTGGAAACTGCCGCTTCATCATATCGTCAAGCAGCTTGCTTTCCACAAAACTGCAATTCACTTTTATAAATTTAAGACACATTTTCATTCTCCTTTTTACCGAGTGTTTTGCTGTACAGCAGACAACGAAGCGGAACGGTCTTAGAGCTGATTTTCAAAACCACATCCTTACTTTGCGTCAGTTCAAAGCCTCTGTGTTCGTAAAACTGATAGGTGCAGGCATTGTCTGTATAAAGATAAACCTTCTTTCCTTTTTCTCTGCATTCCAATTCCGCAAGAAGCATACTTCCGACACCCTTTATTTGAATATCGGGGTTAGCTGCTAAGAATATAATTTCTCCGTCTGGCGTATTTTCTCTGCAATATTGCTTGAGCATCTCTTTATTAGCTTCATCATATGCCCCGACGCCATCTTTTACGAAGAGATTTTGTAGAAAATCGAATACTCGGACATATATCCTTTTCCATAGTGAATGGCACTTTTTCGGCTCACCGTTTATTTCGCACAGAAGCACTCCGGCAAATTCATCGCCATAATAAGCTGCGATTATCTGTGTCGCCCGTCCCATTTCCAGATACCAGAAGTATCTCCCATATAGGTTAAGCAATAGCTTGCTGTCCATATACCAGTCAAAGTGCATTCCCTTGGTGGCAAACCGAATCGCTTTTTTATAGTCGCATTTTCTAAGTTCTCTGAGTTCAAGTTTCATATAGATACTATACCCCCTTTATTTCAGTGATTTTCTTAACCTTATCACGGTAAGAGGATAGATACTTATTAACAAGCCGCAAAATCTCAGCTTGTTCCTGTTCTGTCATTTCATCGAAAACCGCACTTTCCGCCTGTTCAATGGGCAGAATTTTCTCGGTAACGAGTTTTTCTCCCGATTCTGTCAGGAAAATTTTCAGTTCCCGTCCGTTACCCGGCTGTAAGGTAATCCACCCATCCTGCTTCAGCCGCTTTACAGATGAGTTGACTGTCTGCTTGTTCAGCCCTGTATGCCGGAATATTTCTGTCTGCGTACATCCGTCTCCAAGGGTTAGAATTGCTTCTAAAATGGCATAGGCGCTTTCCGATAAACCCTGACTGACGGCAATTTCATAGTATAATTCATTGATTTGGCTGTTCAATCGCTCAAACTCTGCCAAAGTTACGTTTTTGTGAAATGTCATTCCGATGCCTCCAAGTATGAAATCATACTCATATTATAGTATGATTTCATACTTGTGTCAATAAGATTTTTTAATTTCACAAAAGAAAACAGGAAGATATTCTAAAGAAGATCCTCCTGTTGCGGACTTTATATGAATACAATTTCTTGATTTACAATTTCTCTTGCGCTTGCTTGAATATTGCACATCTTTTTAATCCAAAGCATTTGGCTTTCTGCTTTAAGTTCTTCTGTCACACTTTCTTTTTCGGCAAATCGTTTTACAAGCCGACAAAACATATTCTGCGCCTGTTCGTCAATGTCGGCAGATAGACTTTCAGCTTTCCGCTTGTCAGAAGCGTTGTATAGGTTACTCGCTTATATTCTTTGATATAACGCAAATGCCGCTTTCCCCATATGCCGATGGGTTTGTTTTCTTTTATCGGGCAAAGTAAGGCTGGGAATATAATAATCCCCTTGTCGTTCACAAACATCTCCCATTTCTTCAAAAATTGTTTTTGACATTTTTAATCCTCCTGCACGATGATTTTGAATTTCTTTTTCTTAACGTTAGCGATTTTGAGCAGTATTTCATCAACAACACCGGTGTATCTTCCATTGGCTATCAGTTTGTTTCTCAGATGATTCCAGCTGTTAATGATAATTCTCCGTTCGTAATCGTCAATCGCTATGTAATATTTTTGGTTCCGCATATCTGGCTGACCTCCTTTGCCTGCATTGTAACAAAAGAAGTTCCGCTTTGCGAATGTGCGATTTATATCTTTTCAAAAAAGGCAGCGTAAAAGCATTTCTGCTTTCTACACTGTCTTTTGCCTTTGCCATAGCCCGTAGAGTTGTTTGTTGATGTTTTTCAAATTACCTCCTTATGTGGTAACAGCCCCTTTGCAGCCTTATTTTTATGCTTGTGTGATCATTGGAGACATGTATGACAAGGCGGACAAGGAACGGCGGTATCCCTTTACGCTCGTGCCGCTGCCCTGCTCCAGCTACGAAAGATCGTCCCCAAAAACAACAAACCCAAACGTTTCACCGATCGGTAAAACGTTCGGGCTTGAATGTTTTGGAAAGGTGAGATAAAAAGAGCCGCTCACGGTCGAACTGTACAATAAAAAAGCGGCCGACAACCCATTACGAATTGCCGACCGTCGGTCTGGTGCGAGAAACGGGACTTGAACCCGTACGTCTAGGACACACGCACCTCAAACGTGCCTGTCTGCCAATTCCAGCATTCTCGCATATATGCTGTTCAAAACAGCAGAGTTATTATAGCACTCTCCGGCACAGCTGTCAACACCTTTTTTATATTTCCCTGTTATAAATGGCGGACAGCCATTTACAGCCGCCGGGAACCATGCTATAGTGAGGATACCCTCGGTGAACAAAGGGAAACGCGCCTGCCCGGCGGTTGTAATCGCCGCAGACAGTGTTCTCGTACTCGGTGGGCGTCAGCCCTCCATCGTACTGCGGCCTTGTCTGCGACCCTTCCATCACGCCGGGCAGGTCCGATGGAGTTTTTCGAGAGGAAAACGGGCGACCGACAAGGCCGACGACGACGCCTGGCTCCCGCCAGGCAAGGAGGAGAACGCAGCCGGGCGTCTGTTCCACTCCGAAAAACCGTGTTTCCTCTTGTTCACCGAGGGTATATTCCCCCAAAAAAGGAGTGTATGCTGTGAAGCTGGCGCTTTGCTGTCTCAACTCAAAATACATCCATTCCGCCCTGGCACCCTGGTATCTCGGAGCGGGAGTGGATGCCTATTGTCAAGAGCCGGTCGAATGGGAGGTGGTCGAGGGCACCATCAACCAGACGGACGATGATGTCTTCTCCCGCCTGCTCGCTACCGGAGCGGATGTATTCGGATTTTGCTGCTACATCTGGAATATCCAGATGGTATTGCGGCTGGCACGGCGATTGACCGCGCAGTTCCCGGACCGGCCAATTTTGCTCGGCGGACCGGAGGTATCGTTCCGGGCGGAAGCGCTGCTGCGCGAAGAGCCGTCCATCCGCTTTATTCTCTGCGGCGAAGGAGAACGGCCGCTCGCGATGCTGCTCGACCGGCTGTCGGCAGGGCAACCGGTCGACGACATCCCCGGACTTGCCCGGCGAACAGCAACCGGCATCGTGGCCAATCCGCCCGTCTGTGTCCGGGAGGATCCGCCGGAGTCCTATACCCCGGCTTATCTCGCGTCGCTGGACGGCCGCATCGCCTATCTGGAGACCTCCCGCGGCTGTCCCTTTTCCTGCGCCTTCTGTCTATCCGGACGCGGGGACAACGTCCGCTTTTTCGATCTCGAACGGGCAAAACGGGATATTCTGCTGCTCGCGAATGCGGGTGTGCGGACAGTCAAATTTGTCGACCGTACCTTCAACTGCCATCCCCGCCGTTCGGAGGCGCTGATCCGGTTTATCCTCGACCGCGCAGCGACAGGGGATATTCCATCCGGTGTCTGTTTTCATCTGGAAGTCGCGGCGGATCTGTTCGACGAAGCGCAACTCCGGCTGCTGAACAGTGCGCCCGCCGGACTGTTCCAGCTCGAGGCGGGATTGCAGAGCTTTCAGAAAGAGACGCTGGAGGCAGTAACACGCAAAACGGATCTCGACCGGCTCTGCCGGAATCTCCGCCGTCTTCTGGCGCCGGGCAATCTGCATGTGCACATCGACCTGATCGCCGGTCTGCCGCATGAGACGCTGGCGGGATTTGCCGATTCCTTCGACCGCGCCTATGCCCTCGGGCCGCATATGCTCCAGCTCGGGTTTCTTAAACTGTTGTATGGTTCCCGGTTGCGCGCAGAGGCCGCTCAGTATGGGTATGTTTTCGACGACCAGCCGCCCTATGAGATGCGACAGAGTAACGGCTTGTCTGCCGGGGAGGCCGTGCTGCTGCATGCTGTGGAGGACGCGCTGGAACGGCTCTATAACAGCGGCCGCTTCCGGCGGACACTCACCTTGGCATTGGAGACATCCGGGCAGCGCCCCTTTGCTCTGCTGCGGGATTTCGGCCTGTTCGCAAGAGAAAAGGGTGTGGAACGAATGCCGCTCGATGCCTATAC
>ERZ1026998.556-NODE-556-length-12387-cov-4.569899_pt1 | contig 12387 bp, 9 predicted proteins | sample MGYA00519288_ERZ1026998 | MGnify/ENA primary metagenome ERZ1026998 (study PRJEB26926, sample SAMN06164454) | human gut metagenome | biome: ENVO:00009003; feature: ENVO:2100002; material: ENVO:00002003 | host: Homo sapiens | place: USA | collected 2012 ...
ACGAGATGTAGAGAGGTCTCGTGGGCTCGGAGATGTGTATAAGAGACAGGAGTGGGTCTGGTGATGTTGTTCTGGACCATTCTGAGCCTGACCTATAACATAGAACGTACCTTCAATTATATATGGCAAGTGAAGAAGCCCCGTACACTGTATCGCAAAATGACGGATTATTTCTCCATCCTGCTCTTACTACCCCTACTTATCGTACTTTCCAGCGGTCTTACCATCTTTATGTCCACCATGGTGAAAAACATGGAGGACTTCGTATTACTGGCACCCCTGATGAAATTTCTGGTACGCCTAATCCCTTTCATCCTGACTTGGGCCATGTTTACGGGACTGTTCGTCTTTATGCCCAATACTAAAGTGAAACTGAAGTATGCCATCATTCCGGGTATCATCGCAGGCACAGCCTTTCAGGCTTTTCAATACTTGTATATCGGCAGTCAGATATGGGTATCAAGGTACAATGCAATCTATGGTAGCTTCGCCGCCATTCCTATGTTCTTGTTATGGGCGCAGATTTCATGGGGAATCTGCCTGTATGGCGCAGAACTTTGCTATGTGGCACAGAATCTTCGCAACTACAGTTTCAGCAAAGAAACGGCAAATATCAGCCGCCGTTATCACGACTTTCTGTGTATCCTCATCATGTCTCTGATATGCAAGCGCTTTGAGACGGAAGAGGCTCCTTATACCGCCGAGACACTCAGCGACGAACATAAAATCCCGATAAGGCTCACCAAGAAAATCCTGTATGAACTACAGGACATGCACATGATTTATGAAACTGCTATGGACGGTGACGATGAAAGCATAGGCTATTTGCCGTCAGTAGATATCAACCGGATGAACGTGGCTATGCTGCTGAACAGACTGGACATAGCCGGAACGGAAGCCTTCAAAATAGACAAAAAGCGATACAGCAGTTCTTGGGAGGCGCTGGCAAATGCCCGTGAAGAATATTATAAAAGCACCAGCAAGATATTACTGAAAGATTTATAATTCTGATATTCGATTTTACCACAGATTGCACAGATTCTTTTTTGCTCAAAAGCCGATGCGGATAATTCCGGATTTCCACAAAGAAGTTTCTTTCATCTTCAACAATCATCTGTGCAACCTGCGGTAAAAGAATCAGGAGAACTGCATCATGCGGCTTAAATATTTGCCGATGATATCAAACTCTATATTCACAATGCTTCCCACTTTAAAAGTATGGAAATTGGTATGTTCGTAAGTATAAGGAATGATGGCAACCTGAAAAGTATCCTCCGTAGGGTTACAAACGGTCAGACTCACACCATTCACTGTAACCGAGCCTTTGTCCACCGTGATGTAGCCGCGCTTTGCCATTTCCTTGTCAAACGCATATCTGAAAGTAAAATACCAGCTTCCTTCAGCATCCTTTATATCCATACATTCGGCAGTCTGATCCACATGTCCTTGCACAATATGACCGTCCAGCCGCCCGTTCATCATCATGCTGCGTTCCACATTCACTTTATCTCCCACTTTCAGCAAGCCGATGTTGGAACGCTCTATCGTTTCTTTCATGGCGGTAACCGTGTACGTTCCATCCTGTAAACTGACTACAGTCAGGCACACACCGTTATGAGAGATACTCTGGTCTATTTTCAGTTCGTCCACAAACGAACATTTCAAGGTGAGGTGCAGATTTTCCTGCTCCTTTACAATACGCACCACCTCCGCATATTCTTCTACAATCCCTGAGAACATAAGTTTTAGTCTTTAATTAAGTTTCGAGAACAAAGATAGAATAAAAAACACAAATATTCGAAACTTACCGACGGTTAATGACAAATGACCGGCAATTCGTCGCTAACCTGCCTTTTTTACATATTCAGAACAAAAACAGAGTGCCCAATTCTTTTTTATTATATATTTGCACTTTATACTTTGCAAACTTATTAAAAACAAACCATGGACAGCACAAAGATTGTTGGTGAAAAAATAAAATCACTACGTGAAACAAAAGAAATCAGTGTGGCCGAACTGGCCGTACGCTCTGGCCTTGCCGAAGAACAAATAGAACGAATAGAGAATAATGTAGATCTTCCTTCATTGGCTCCCCTCATCAAGATAGCCCGCGCGTTAGGGGTACGTCTGGGCACTTTTCTGGACGACCAGGAAGAACAAGGAGCAGTAATCTGCCGGAAACAAGAGAGTGAGGATACCATCAGTTTCTCGAACAATGCAATGGACCTGCGTACACATATGCGCTACCACTCACTGTCAAAATCAAAAGCGGACAGGCATATGGAACCATTCATCGTAGACGTGGAACCGACGGAGGAAAGCCACTTCTCACTCTCCTCGCATGAAGGTGAAGAGTTTATCTATGTCATGGAAGGCGCCGTCGAAGTATGCCACGGTAAAAAATGCCATCTGATTAAAGCCGGAGACAGTATTTATTATGATTCTATCGTTCCGCACCACGTACACGGATATCAAGGACAAGCCGCCAAAATATTGGCTGTTATCTATACTCCTATTTGATTTATGATGGAATTAAGCACGAGAACCTTGGGTGACTGGCTTGAACATTGGGCCCTCACCACTCCCGATAAAGAATATATCGTATATTCCGACCGCAATCTGCGCTTCACCTGGAAACAATTTAACGAGCGTGTAGACCACATGGCCAAAGGACTGCTCGCCATCGGCGTGAAACGGGGAACCCATGTAGGAATCTGGGCGGGTAATGTGCCCGACTGGCTGACCTTTCTGTACGCTTGCGCCAAAATCGGTGCCGTGGCCGTAACAGTAAATACCAACTACAAACAGGCAGAACTGGAATACCTCTGCCAGAACTCGGACATGCACACGCTGTGTATCGTAAACGGAGACCGTGGCAATGACGACTATGTAAATATGGTCTACGCCATGCTGCCCGAACTAAAGACCAGCCAGCGCGGATATCTGAAGAGCAAACGCTTCCCCTGCATGAAGAACGTGATTTACATCGGTCCCGAGAAATACCGGGGTATGTACAACACCGCCGAAATTCTGCTTCTGGGATGCAACATAGACGATGACGAGCTGCTGGAAGCGAAAGCGAAGGTGAACTGCCACGACACGGTGAACATGCAGTACACTTCGGGCACGACCGGTTTCCCCAAAGGAGTCATGCTCACCCATTACAACATCAGCAACAACGGTTTCCTGACGGGCGAGCACATGAAATTCACTTCCGATGACAAACTATGTGTCTGTGTACCCCTGTTCCATTGCTTCGGAGTGGTATTAGCCACCATGAACTGCCTTACACACGGATGCACGCAGGTGATGGTGGAACGTTTTGACCCGCTGCTGGTACTTGCCTCCGTCCACAAGGAACGCTGCACGGCCTTGTACGGGGTTCCTACCATGTTCATTGCCGAGCTGAACCATCCCATGTTTGATATGTTCGATATGTCCAGTCTGCGCACCGGCATTATGGCAGGCTCACTCTGTCCGGTGGAACTGATGAAACGTGTGGAAGAGAAAATGTTTATGAAGGTCACCAGTGTATACGGGCTTACAGAAGCTTCTCCCGGCATGACAGCCTCCCGCATCGACGATTCGTTTGATGTACGCTGCAACACGGTGGGCCGTGATTTCGAGTTTACGGAAGTAAAAGTGATCGATCCGGAAACTGGCGAGGAATGTCCCATAGGCGTACAAGGCGAGATGTGCAACAAAGGGTATAACACCATGAAGGGGTATTACAAAAACCCCGAAGCAACCGCCGAAGTGATAGACCGGAACGGCTTTCTCCACTCAGGAGATCTGGGAGTGAAAGACGAAGAAGGTAATTATCGTATCACAGGACGGATAAAAGACATGATTATCCGTGGCGGAGAGAATATCTATCCACGGGAAATAGAAGAGTTCCTGTATCAGATGGAAGGAATAAAAGATGTACAGGTAGCCGGTATCCCCTCCAAGAAATACGGAGAAGCGGTAGGCGCATTCATTATCTTGCACGAAGGGGTGGAAATGAACGAATTTGATATACGTGACTTTTGCGACGGCAAGATAGCCCGTTACAAAATTCCTAAATATATCTTCTTTGTTGATGAGTTCCCCATGACGGGCAGCGGAAAGATACAGAAATTCAAGTTAAAGGATGTGGGATTGGAGTTATGCCGGAAGCAAGGCATCGAGATTATTTAATTCAGCCTGCCTCTTGCATTAAAAATGCAGAATTAAGTTACACAGTCACGGAGAGGAATACATTGCACGGATTCTTCTCTGTGGTTCTGTATCGGATATCGGAACCGGACAGCAGATGTACTCCTCACGTTACTCCATAAAAAAAGGAGCAACGCCTTGCTCCAACCTTTTGTTAACCTTAAATCTAATACTATGAAAAACACACATGCGAATATACACACTTTCCTGCTATCTGCAAATTTAAGGAAGCGTTAAGAAGAAATTATAGTATTGTTTAATAAAAGCAACAATTCCTTTAACATTTCAAGTTAAAGTGAATGGTTTCTTTTAACAAAACAAAAAGGCTGTCCCGTAAGGAACAACCTTTCTATATTTTTTATAGTAGACGCTTCTACTTCAGATGCAACTACTTCTCTCAAGCCGATTGCAATCTTCAACCTTTAATCTAATACTATGAAAAACACATTTATATAACACGGCGGCAACAAGAATTGTTCAACCGCAAGTCATTAATAAATGTTTAAATCCCTAACTATACCTTTTCTTCCTTTGGCAAGACCGAATGCCAAGGAATTCCGTCTACAGTAGAAAGGTCCTTGCCAGACTCTATCAAACCACTGATTACATAATCTCTGGCAGTAGGATTCTGGAACGGATACAATCCAAACTCGGGAAGAACAGAAACAAAATGTTCCATGATTTCCGCTTGGATAGATTCATAACTAGGCCAGTTCTTATTGGACGAGAAACAATAAATTTGTACGGGCAGACCATTCTCCGTAGGAGCCAACGTGCGCACCATCAGCAACAGGTCCTTACTGATAAAAGGATGGCGCTTCAGATAGAGAGTCATATAAGCACGAAGCAGCCCTACATTCGTATCGATGGTTCCATTTACCAATCCGGCCGGATTGTCAGTATTCGCTACTTTTCCTTCAGCCGCCTGTTTCTGCTTTTCTGTGATAAAGTCGGCCAAATCAGCATCAAACTTCTTCATTTTCTCCAAAAATTCAGGAGTACAGGGTTGTATGTAATCCAGTTTCAACGCATACTCGCGCATAATACGCCGCCCGCCCGATTCAGTCATCCCACGCCAATTGATAAATGAACCGGAAACTAATGAATAAGGAGGTATAGTGACAATCGTATTATCGAAATTCTGAACCTTCACAATGTTCAGAGTGATATCCATCACCACCCCATTCACATTATTCTGCGGCATCTCAATCCAATCGCCGATATGCACCATATCATTCTCGGAAAGCAGTACCCCCGCCACAAAGCCAAGGATGGTATCTTTGAAAATCAACATCAGTACGGCAGCAAAAGCACCCAGTCCGGTAATCAGGTTGAGAGGCGACTTATTAATCAATATGGAAATGATGACAATGATGGCAACACACGAAAAAATCACTTGAAAGATCTGTATGAAACCTTTCATCGGACGATTCTGTAACTGCTCCTTGTTCATCAGCACATTACCTACCGAGTTTAACACGGCATTGACCGAAAACAACAAAGCGATAAAGAAATAAATCCAAGTGATTTTTTCACTGACAGTAAACCAAGTAGAACGATAATCGAACGCAAACGGCAACAAAGCGGATATAATAAGCGGCGGAATGACCGCAGACATTTTCCGCAAGGCATTGTATTCTATCAGCGAACTTAAAAAACTGATATTTTTATATTTCAACACCTTCCGTGTGAAACGCACAGATAAATAATGAAAAACAGCTCCTACAGCAAAAGCAATAACCACAATCAGGATCAAGAAAATAATCTCATCCAGTTCATTCAACCTATCGCGCGGGATGCCTATCCATGATAGAAAACTCTTAATCCAAGTCAATAAAATTCGGGCAAATTCGTTTGTACTCATAATTATCGTCTTTTTACTTATAGAACCATCTATAAAAACATTTGTTTAGCTGAGGGATGAAAAATCCTCCCCCAGCCTGTCCGGAAACGGTTTCCTGCTTTCCTTTTACTCTGTCATTCCAGCGTAACGACTCTTTCAAGGAATCGGCGAAGTAAACCAAGAAGTCAAACAAATCTATTTATCGAATATACCATCTTTCGCACTGGCTGTAGACGGCACCCCAACATAACCTCCCAATTACAATTAGAAACCCCAATTGTCTTCGTATTCGAGAAACCAAGACCTATCCCTGCTTTATCCACATCCACGTTATCAAAAGTCACGTTATAAATAGGCTTCTCCTCTGTGCCTTGAAGCACCAATGCAGCTACATTCACCTTTTTGCATTTCAAATCCTTTACATAAATATCATGCACCTCAGTAAAATAATGGTTATCCATCCCCTCGCCTGCATACATGGAAGTTACGCGTACAAAAAGGGTTAACATGACTTTTTAACCGGTTCAATCTTTCCGCTGCCATGAAGCCCAAAGGGCGGAGAAACTGAGAAAAAGTAATAGCCCGCCAGCGGAATTAAACAACAATGTATTGCATCTGTTCCTGTTGCATAAACCTTTTCTCTTTCCAGATTAAACCTTTTTATACGGATGTATTCTATCTCCATAGCCTTTGGAGTTATCTCCATAAGCTTTGGAGTTGACTCCCAAGGTTATGGAGTTGACTCCAAAGACTTGCGGAGATAAAACAAACAGGAAGAAAACCCTTAACCATAGGGCAGAAAAGGGTTAGGGATACGGATAAGACCTTTTAATGACGAATCCGGTTCCCAAGTCTTTTATGTATTCCTTACGGATAAACAGCCCCACTCAAATTCTACTGCTTCACGAAAGACCATAGGCAGCATTATTGCAAGATGGTTTCAGCAAAGATGGCTACGGAATCAATACATTCCGGATATAGAAATGATCCGTGACTTTCCTCAGCAAGACAAGAGCTTTCGATATACTTCGGCATCTTCCTCCGAGAAACAGCATACAATCACTTCTCCTTCATAGCCATGTGCCATTTCTTCCCCGATGGCATTCAATGCGATACGTGCCGCTTCTTCCTTGGGATAATGATATACGCCGGTACTGATACAGGGGAATGCAATGCTTTGGATGCCGTTCTCTCTCGCTAGTATGAAACTGGTATGATAGCATGATGCAAGTTTTTCGGCTTCTCCATGCGTTCCCCCATGCCATACGGGTCCTACGGTATGAATCACTTTCCTGCATGGCAGGTTGTATGCATCGGTTATCTTGCTTTCCCCCGTCGGACAACCGCCCAATGTTTTACATTCCGCTAACAACGCCGGGCCTGCAGCCCGATGGATAGCTCCATCTACACCACCGCCACCCAGCAACGAGCAGTTGGCTGCATTTACAATGGCGTCGACTTTTAAAGTAGTGATATCGGCTACGGTAACATTTATCTTCTTCATTTTTCCTTTCTGTTTTTCTGTATTAAAACCTTTATACAAAGCTATATAATAAATTAGGGAATTATGCAGTTTGGCAGCAAATAAATCAATTATTCTCCTGTTTTGATATTCTTCCCTTTTCATTTTGAAAAGATTTTCTTTTGCTCCCTCTTTTTTCTTGTTGTTATATCTGTATATAAATCAATTACTTATCTCCTGTTTGCCGATAATGGCACACTATTGGCATATAGCGTGGCAGTTAACAATAGTATTAATTAAAAAAAGGAATTATGGATTTATTTTCAATCGGATTTGTGGTTTGTACCTTGAGCGGCATAGCTTGCTTTTGGCTTTTCTTTAAATGCATAGACTGGTTCGAGAAGATCTAAAAAAAGAAAGGAGAAACAAGTTATGTACACAGCATTATTTGTAGTTAGTTTGATTATGTTCGGCTATATGATGTATGTTCTCATCAAGCCGGAGAAGTTTTAAAAAAGTAAGTTAAGAAATAAAGAGTTATGAATACTGAAGTTTTAGGTGTTATAGCGCAAATTGTCTTAATGGTAGTGCTCAGCTATCCTTTGGGCAAATATATCGCTAAAGTTTATAAAGGTGAAAAGACTTGGTCGGATTTTATGAAGCCCGTTGAACGGGTTATGTTCAAACTGAGTGGCATCAATCCCAATGAGGAGATGAACTGGAAACAGTTTTTGAGAGCCTTGCTGGTGGTAAATCTATTTTGGTTCCTTTGGGGGATGGTACTGTTGGTTACACAAGGTGTGCTGCCGCTTAACCCGGATGGAAATGTCGGTCAGACTGCGCATCAGGCATTCAATACTTGTATCAGTTTCATGGTGAACTGCAACTTGCAACATTATAGCGGTGAAAGTGGGCTGACTTATTTTACTCAGCTATTCGTCATCATGCTCTTTCAGTTTATTACTGCCGCTACCGGTATGGCTGCCATGGCAGGTATAATGAAAGCGCTGGCAGCAAAGACTACTCAGACTATTGGCAATTTCTGGAACTATTTGGTATTAAGTTGTACCCGTGTCCTGTTGCCTCTTTCATTGGTCGTAGGCTTTATCCTGATTGTGCAAGGAACTCCGATGGGCTTTGACGGAAAAATGAAAGTGACCACCATGGAAGGAGCTACACAATATGTATCACAAGGCCCTACGGCGGCTATTGTCCCTATCAAACAATTGGGTACTAATGGTGGTGGTTATTTTGGTGTAAACTCTTCTCATCCATTGGAGAACCCTACCTATTTTGCCAATATGGTGGAATGTTGGTCTATCCTTATCATACCTATGGCGATGGCATTTGCATTCGGTTTCTATCTGAAACGTAAAAAATTGGGTTATAGTATATATGGTGTCATGCTGTTTGCCTATCTGGTAGGAGTTTGTATCAATGTGAGTCAGGAGATGGGTGGTAATCCACGTATTGACGAAATGGGGATAGCGCAGGATAATGGCGCGATGGAAGGTAAAGAAATACGTTTGGGCTCGGCCGCCACTGCTTTGTGGAGTATTACTACTACGGTTACTTCCAATGGTTCTGTCAATGGTATGCACGATTCAACAATGCCGCTTTCGGGTATGATGGAAATGCTGAACATGCAGATCAACACATGGTTTGGCGGTGTAGGTGTGGGATGGATGAACTACTTTACATTTATTATTATCGCCGTGTTCATCAGTGGGTTGATGGTAGGCCGTACACCGGAGTTCCTTGGTCATAAAGTAGAAGCACGTGAAATGAAGATTGCTTCCATTGTGGCACTACTTCATCCGTTTATCATTTTAGTTGGTACGGCATTGGCTGCTTATCTGTTTGTTCATGCGCCTGCATTTGTGGAAAGTGAAGGTGGCTGGCTGAACAATCCCGGATATCATGGTCTGAGCGAAATGCTTTATGAATACACCTCGTGTGCCGCCAATAATGGTTCCGGTTTTGAAGGACTGGGTGATAACACATGGTTTTGGAACTACTCTTGTGGTATTGTGCTGATATTAGGACGTTTTGTCCCGATTGTAGGTCAAGTGGCCATAGCAGGTATTCTGGCTAAGAAAAAATTTATTCCCGAAAGCGCCGGCACATTGCAAACCGATACAGTGACATTCGGTGTGATGACATTTGCGGTTATTTTTATTGTTGCCGCACTATCATTCTTCCCGGTACATGCATTAAGCACTATTGCCGAGCACTTGAGTTTATAATTCTGATAACAGACAACGATATTAATAGAAGATATGAAAGATAATAAATCAGCTTCTTTATTTCAGAAGGAGCAAGTTATTGACAGCATAAAACAATCATTCGTGAAGTTGAATCCGCGAGTGATGATTAAGAATCCGATTATGTTCACGGTAGAGGTTTGTACAGCTATTATGTTCTTGGTGATGCTCTACTCTATCGTTAATGATTCACAAGGCTCATTTATTTATAATTTATGGGTTTTCGTAATCCTGTTCATCACCTTGTTATTTGCTAATTTTGCTGAAGCTATTGCCGAAGCGCGCGGAAAAGCACAAGCCGATAGCCTGAGGAAGACTCGTGAGGAAACCCCTGCCAAATTGATTGTGAACGGGACTTTGAAAACTGTCAGTAGTTCCCGGTTAAAGAAAGGTGATATTTTTGTATGCGAGGCAGGAGATGTAATTCCTGCCGATGGCGAGATCATCGAAGGACTGGCGTCTATTGACGAAAGTGCCATCACAGGCGAATCCGCTCCTGTAATTCGTGAGGCAGGCGGCGACCGCAGCGCTGTAACCGGCGGCACCACTGTACTGTCGGACTGGATTGTTGTCAGAGTGACCAACGAAGCCGGAGAGAGCTTTCTGGACAAGATGATTGCGATGGTAGAAGGTGCTGCCCGGAAGAAGACGCCCAACGAAATTGCTTTGCAGATTTTTCTGGTAGCCTTGTCCATTATCTTTATCTTGGTGACAGTCTCTCTCTACACTTATTCCATTTTTTCTGCAAAGCTGGCGGGAATTGAGAATCCCACCTCTGTAACAACTCTGGTAGCGCTGTTGGTGTGCCTTGCGCCTACTACCATTGGTGCCTTGCTTTCCGCCATCGGTATTGCCGGTATGTCCCGACTGAACCAGGCAAATGTTCTGGCCATGAGTGGTCGTGCCATTGAAGCCGCCGGTGATGTAGACATTCTGATGCTTGACAAAACCGGAACAATCACCCTGGGCAATCGACAGGCATCGGAGTTCATTCCGGTAGATGGTGTTGATATTCAGGAACTGGCGGACGCCGCTCAGCTTTCTTCTCTGGCCGATGAAACCCCCGAGGGCAGAAGCGTTGTTGTGCTGGCAAAGGAGCAGTTTGGAATTCGTGGCAGAAGCCTTCAGGACAAGAATATGCACTTTGTCCCATTTACTGCCGTGACTCGTATGAGCGGCGTCGACTTTGACGGCAACGAAATCCGAAAAGGCGCAGCAGATGCCATGCAGAGTTATGTGACCCATGCAGGCGGAATGTATTCTCCAGACTGTGATCGAGTTGTCAAGTCTATTGCGTCCAAGGGCGGCACACCTCTGGTTGTGGCTAAGAACCACAAGATTCTCGGCGTTATCTATTTGAAGGATATTATCAAGCAGGGTGTGAAGGAGAAATTCGCAGATCTGCGGAAAATGGGCATCAAGACCATTATGATCACCGGCGACAATCCGATTACTGCTTCGGCCATTGCTGCCGAGGCCGGTGTGGATGACTTCCTTGCGGAAGCAACGCCGGAAGGAAAGCTGGCAATGATTCGTGATTTTCAGGCCAAGGGTCATTTGGTCGCCATGACAGGCGACGGCACCAACGACGCTCCGGCTTTGGCACAAGCAGATGTTGCAGTTGCCATGAACAGCGGCACACAAGCAGCAAAAGAAGCAGGTAACATGGTGGATTTGGACTCTTCACCCACAAAACTGATCGACATTGTTCGCATCGGCAAACAGCTTTTGATGACACGAGGCAGCCTGACTACCTTCTCCATTGCCAACGATGTGGCAAAATACTTTGCCATTATTCCGGCGCTGTTTATGGGACTTTATCCGGGACTGTCTGCTCTGAATATTATGGGGCTGCATTCCCCGCAAAGCGCTGTCCTCTCTGCGATTATTTATAATGCACTCATCATTATTGCGCTCATTCCGTTGGCGCTAAAAGGTGTGAAATATCGTGAAGTTGCTGCTGGAAAGCTGCTGTCACGGAACCTGCTGGTTTATGGTCTGGGCGGTCTGGCGGCTCCCTTTATCTTTGTGAAACTGATTGATGTTCTGCTGGTGTTTACCGGCTTGGTATAAGGAGGGGATATATCATGAAAACAATAAAAAGTGTATTACCAAAGGCAGGTATGATCTTTTTAATCTTTACTCTGCTGTGCGGCGTGATCTATACGGGTGTTGTCACAGGAATTGCTCAGCTTATTTTCTCGGATAATGCCAATGGAAGCATCATTGAAGTAGACGGGAAAAAATATGGCTGTGAATTACTTGGGCAGCAATATACAGATGAAGCCCATATGTGGGGGCGCATTATGAATATTGATGTTTCTACTTATACAGATGAAAACGGAAAGGCGCTGATGTACGCCGCTCCCTCCAACCTCTCTCCGGCAAGTGAGGAATATGCACAGCTTGTGGCAGAACGTGTAGAAAAGCTCCGCAATGCAAATCCTGAAATGGACGAAACAGCTGTTCCGGTGGACCTTGTCACCTGTTCCGGCAGTGGGCTTGATCCCCATATTTCCCCGGCAGCAGCGGAATATCAGGTAGCACGTATTGCAAAAGCAAACGATATGACAGATGATGAAGTGTGTAATATCATTCGAAAATGTACCGAAGGACGTTTC
>ERZ1026998.560-NODE-560-length-12259-cov-4.550229_pt1 | contig 12259 bp, 9 predicted proteins | sample MGYA00519288_ERZ1026998 | MGnify/ENA primary metagenome ERZ1026998 (study PRJEB26926, sample SAMN06164454) | human gut metagenome | biome: ENVO:00009003; feature: ENVO:2100002; material: ENVO:00002003 | host: Homo sapiens | place: USA | collected 2012 ...
AGCTCTACAACATCGCGGACACGCTGATCGCAGGCGGCTACAAAAACGACCTTCGCAGCCTCGAGATTCTCGTCAACGAGGGACCGGAGGATGTGCTCCGGCTGCTCAAGGAGATGGGGGTCGAATTTGACCGTGACGAATCGGCGCACCTCTCGATGACGCTGGAGGGCGGCCATTCCCGTCGCCGCATCCTGCACCACAAGGATTCCACCGGCCGCGAGATCACGGAAAAGCTGCTCGCCAAAGCCGAGACCCGCCCGAATATCACGATCTGCGACAACACCTATCTCGCCTCGCTGACTCCGGCGGACGGTGGATTCTGGGCCGGGCTGCTGGAGGGCGGCGCGCTGCGGATGATCTCCTGCTCCTATTGCATCCTCTGTACCGGTGGTATCGGCCGGGTCTATCCCTACACCACCAATTCCGCCATCGCCACCGGCGACGGCATCACCCTCGCCCACGAGCTCGGCGCCCGCATCCGGAACCTGTCGCTCGTCCAGTTTCATCCGACCGCGTTTGCGGCCGCAGCCGGTCGGGAGAGGTTTCTGATCTCGGAGGCGGTGCGCGGCGAGGGCGCGCTGCTGCTCAACGGCGCACACGAACGCTTTATGGAGCGCTATGACAGCCGACTGGAGCTCGCGCCGCGCGACGTCGTCTCCCGCAGCATCATGCAGGAAGCGGCCCGCACCGGCAGCGAGGACTTCTATCTCGACATTCGTTTCCGCGGCGAGGCCTTTATCAAGGATCGTTTCCCGATGATCTACAGCCGCTGTCTCGAAGAGGGCGTCGATATCACAAAGGAGCTCATCCCCGTTTTCCCCTGCCAGCACTATCTCATGGGCGGTATCGATGTCGGCGTCTACGGCGATACGACGGTGGAACGATTGTATGCGGCGGGCGAATGCTCCCACACCGGCGTCCACGGCCTCAATCGTCTGGCCAGCAATTCCCTGCTGGAAGCGCTGGTCTTTGCGCGACGTACCACCTACGACATCAGCCGCCGTATGCGCCACGAGGAGAGCGGCGTCTCCTCCCCCGCCCCCACCCCTGTCATCGACGGACGTCCGCTGCCGCACGGCTACCGGACGGACATCCGCTCGATCATGCAGAAGGCGTGGTTCGTCATCCCGGATTTCGCGGCGGTGGAAGCCGGACGGCAGCGGGCGGAGGAAATTTTGCGGGATCTACAGACCGGCGGCTATGCCCTCACCCCGGATTTCATTGAGGCGAAGAGCCTCGCCACCGTCTGTTCCATCATCCTGCGGGAAGTGGCAGAGCATGACAATTCCGCTTTTGAGAAGGACGAGCCCTGAACTTGAGCATGGGGTATATTTTCGCTTCGTTGATTATTCGATATAATATACAAGCAGTTTCAGAAAGGACGGGGAATATATGGTTTTACCGACTTTTTATGTAGATGAGGTTATTCGCCGGGCGCTGACGGAGGACATCTCCTATCTCGACACCACCACCGATCTGATGATCGCGGAGGATGCGCGCTCGACCGCCCGTTTTGTCGCCAAGGCGGAGGGGGTTCTCTGCGGTCTGGATATCGCGCTGCGGGTATTCCAGCTGCTGGACGACAGCTTTGAGGCGGAGGTCTTTCTGCGGGACGGCGATATGGTGCGTCCGGGCGACCGGATTGCGGAGCTCTCGGGCAACACCCGTGCGCTGCTGAAGGGTGAGCGCACAGCGCTCAATCTCCTACAGCATCTCTCCGGTGTCGCGACCGCCACCAACCGGGCTGTCCGGCTGGTCGAGGGCACCAACGCCGCGATCACGGATACCCGCAAGACCCTGCCGGGGTTGCGCGCGATGCAGAAATATGCCGTCACCGTCGGCGGCGGCAAAAATCACCGGTTCAATCTCTCGGACGGTGCAATGCTCAAGGATAATCACATCGATGCAGCGGGCGGTATTCCCGCTGCCGTTGCTGCCATTCGCAGCAAACTCGGCCATATGGTTCGGCTGGAGGTCGAGACGCGTGATCTCGGCGAGGTGCGCCAGGCGCTGGAGGCCGGAGCGGATATCATCATGCTCGACAATATGGATTGTGCTTTGATGACGGAGGCAGTCCGGCTGGTGAACGGAGCGGCGCTGCTCGAGGCGAGCGGTGGCATCACGGACGAGACGCTGCGTGCAGTCGCCGAGACCGGTGTCGACGTTATCTCAATCGGCGCTCTCACCCATTCGGTCAAGGCTATGGATATCTCGATGCGGATTGATCTGTGAACATAAAATTTGAGGGGTATATTTTCGGAATTAAAGAAAATTTGTATTATTTGTTTTAATATATACTTTCTGTATTTGTTTTCATCCAGAATACTCCAAACTCAAGAAAAGAGCGGCATAGCCGCTCTTTTCTTTTTCGAACGGTTTTTTTCCATGCTATATCGGTGACAGCACAGTATCTGTATCTTTTGATCACGGATTCTGCTACCATATAAATACTTCTTAAAGCATCGTGAGTGACTTAACTGATCGTGCAGATTTTGTCAGATAGGGGGCGAAAAAGTGTTTATAAAAAGAAAGTTTTTTCGGATTATAAGTAAAAACTATTGATTCCTCTAATGCTTTCGGCTATACTATTGCTGACAGGAGATAAGGAGGCGACCACCATGATTATAAGACCACAATATATGAATATGCTGAAAACTTACCGGGATCTTCCGCTTGTTAAGATACTGGCGGGAATCCGGCGCTGCGGCAAATCCACGATTTTAGATATGCTGCGGGACGATCTGCAAAACAGCGGCGTTTTGGCAGATCATATTATCAGTATGCGTTATACCTCGGAGGATTTTAACAGCGGTATGACCGACAGAGATATGTATAACAGTATTAAAGAACAGATGACCGACGACGAACGGTACTATCTTCTGTTGGACGAGGTACAGGAAATAGACGGTTGGGAAAAAGCTGTCAACAGTCTACTTGAAAATGCGAATACCGATATTTATGTGACCGGCTCCAATTCTAAGCTGATGTCAAGCGAAATCTCCACCTATTTAACGGGACGGTATATTTCCATTCCGGTTTATACTCTGTCTTTTGCTGAATATTTGAAATTTAAAGAAACGGATTCCCGTTCTCCGAAAGAACTGTTAAATGAATATTTGCGTTTGGGCGGATTTCCGATTGTGGCGCTGGGCAGCTTTGACGAACGCTCGGCTTATCAAATCGTAGAGGGAATTTACAGCTCTGTTATTACGAATGATATTACGAAACGGCACAATATTATGAACTTTGATTTATTCAACCGTGTCGTAAAATATATTGTTGAAAATGTAGGAAAGACCTTTTCAGCCAATGCTATTGCCAGATTTTTGAAAAGCGAGGGGCGTTCTCTGTCTGTTGAGGCGGTTTACAATTATTTGAGCTGGCTGGAAAAGGCGTTTATTCTCTATCGTTGCCAGCGATATGATTTACAGGGCAAATCTGTACTCAAAACACAGGAAAAATTCTATCTTGCGGATTCTTCTCTTAAATACTGTATAATGGGCTTCCATCCGAAATCTATTGCCGCTATGCTCGAAAACATCATTTACTTTGAACTTCGCCGCAGAGGGTATGAGGTTTATATCGGCAAGAACGAAACAAAAGAAATTGATTTTGTGGCGGTACGACGCGATGAGCGTATCTATGTGCAGGTGTGCCGCAGGCTGCCGGAGGAATCCGACCGGGAGGTTGCCAATCTTCTTGAAATCAAAGACCACTACCCCAAATATGTCGTGACACTTGACGAGCTTGCCGCGGGCAATATCAACGGTGTGAAGATTGTGCATATGGCAAATTTCCTGTTGTCTGAGGATTATTGAATGATAAGCAGTCTTAATTGGGGGGTATATTTTCGGAATTAAAGAAAATTTGTATTATTTATATAGATATATACTTTCGGTATTTATTTTCATCCGAAATGCGCCAAATTCTCAAAAGGAAAGAGCGGCATAGCCGCTCTTTCCTTTTTCGAACGGTTTTGTCTACCCTCTATCGGTGATTTGCTGCTATATAAACGCTTCTTAAAGCATTGTGATCCACAGAGCTTCTGTTTCAATTGTCCCGTTTGTCTCTTCATATTCCTCAATATGCAGCCGACAGAGATGTTCCAGCAGATTGCTCACACTTCTGGTTTCCTGTCTGGCGATATACCGCATTTTTTGCAGATACTCGTTCCCGATATGCAATGTGAAAGGTGTTTTATTCGTCGGCATAACAGATTCTCCCTGCGGCTTGATCCTGTATTTATGCTTGTTATTCTCAGCATATGCCATTTTCGTTCTATTGATAAGATATGCGACCATTGTTGATATTACCATCTGTTAACAACTCTTAATACATATGCGCATGTATACCCTCATAAGCAGACAGAATCAGCTCAAAAACTCGAAAATTTGGCTTTATAGCATCATATCAGCATCACAGCTATCAATTAGAAAGCCCGAAAGCCTTTATTGGCAAGGCTTTCGGGCTTATTTTCAGTTACTCCCACTCGCCGGATGAAATCCATTTCTAAACTTTTTTGTATAGAGGATTTGATTCGTAGTGGTTCCATTTGATACGGATTATCCTTATCCTATGGTCTATCCGATTTTTTGCTATCAAAAATCTATCACCCCTGAACTATCATGGGTAATCCTTGATGCGGCAGCACAGATGGCTTGGATGTATTATAGCAAATTCCCTTCTTCGGCGCAAGGGGAATACCTATGATTCTTACCTTGAATCTGTACTACGCCATTTCTTTCAACCGGCCTACATTTTTGAAAATATGTGCAGGATAAGATTCTGGAAAATGCATCTCCATTGAAGAATAGACACTCTCCCACACTTCATTAAATATCGACTCCACTATCGCTGCAATTTGTTCTTTTGCTATGTACTGGGTTGTGAAACCATCAGTTCCCTGTACTCTGCCGAGTATAATATGCAGTAAATATCGATTGCCATGTACAAGAACTAAGCGTTTTCGTCCCGTAACAGTTGGCTCATTTTGTGCAATGCAACGGTCAACCGCTCGAAGAACCTGAACATTGTTGTATAGGGCAAAACTATTAGTTGATCCGTTAAAAAGCAATTTATATGGTGTTTTTTCAATATTTTCTGTCAAAGCACCAACATTTCTTTTTGTAAGTGCAGTTAAAGCAAGATCAGGCAAAGAGCAAGCCTGGACGACAATCGCTTCGTCCAAAGAGATCTGCTGATCTGGGGCTTCAATTTTGGCACCAGATTTATATAGATACTGAATTCCCCCCAAACTCAATTCCATGCGGAGGCGCTCTTGAGTTGGATCTAACGAAGCAAAATCTTTACCATCAATCCTGTTTTGCGTATTAGACAGCTTTGTAATTTGAACTGCCTGTTCTTCACCAGAATCCCCCAAATCAATCATCTGAATATAAACACGAGCTGCAGTGAGCGCTTCTGGAGATTCAGCATAGACAGAGCCTATAGTGCCGGTTGTTTGCGCTCCATTAACCAACGAAACTCCTTCCAAGGCGAACAAGCCTATTTCACGCCCTGTGCTGTAGGCTGCTTTTTTAGTTATCTTTTTGCAAAGAACTTTGATTCCGTTGTTATAATAGAAGAATTTTTCGGGGTCGTTTTTAAGGACTTCCTTGATTCCTTGGTTGACCTCGGTGCTTCCTTTGTAATATCGAATGTTTTTGGCAAACAGCTTATTGCCATACTGATTATACCATTCACCTACAGCTGAAACTGGTATGGTTCCATAATATGCTCTATACGGAGCATCGACCGTTCCCCAGTTGCTCAGAAGGATATCATCAAGCACAATGTTTTCACTATTTTGCCCGTTAGCAAGATAGTCATATATATCTTGAAGTTTATCCTCAATAAACACAAGTAATTCTGTTGTATCATCTTCGTTCACTTGACCGAGTAGCTCAGTTATAGGTCGCAGTGCATAAGTATCAACATTTTGGCTACCAGTATGACAGAATATCACTTCGATTTGGTAGTCCATATCTCGGATAGCCGCAGTGACCTCTTGTTGTTTTGCTGCTAACTTAGCATTGCACCCATCAAAATCAAGATTTATAATGCGTTTTATACCTGAAACAAAAGTATTTGCCTCTTCTTGAGAAATGCTACCGTTTCCGTCCTTGCGCCATTTACTCTGGACGAGAAGTAATTTCTTTTGCGTGGTGTCATTATATACTGCGTCAATTCCCATGTCATGGAATCCATCCGTGATCGTTTGTGCAGCTGTATCGTAATCAAGACCACATCTCATTGCTATTGCCAATGCCGCTATTGACCGTGTATAAAATTTGTTATTCCTATCATCATCATTTGCAGCATCTGCGAGATCAATCATATTGGCAAACAATTCATCAAGCTTAGCTTGAACACGAAGCATCTTTAAGTTTGGCATATCAGTTACCACTTCTTTCTCTTTATCATGGTCGTTCGTTATTCCACAGTTAATGTGCCTTTACAAAACGCTTCAGGATAAGTTGTATACATGATTTGGTTTTTGAAAACAACAATATATCCGGATATTATTCCTTCGCCCCAACTATCGTGAATTACCGTTCTCCCATCAGAACAGTGACTTATTTCGTCTGGAAGCGACATCAAATACGGAAATTTGACACAAGTTTTATTGTGTTCAGGAAAATTAGCAGTCAGGGCAACCACTTGCCCTTCACCCCAATATACATCATGAACAATAGCTCCTGCGGGAACAATGGGCGGCTCGTCTTTCTTCATCGGTTTTATTCCGTGAATGAGATTGTATGCCTTTTCAGTAACAGTATCTTCAATGTATTTTTTCCAGGTGGGCGCATCCAAAAGATCTCGCTTGGACTCACATTTTGCAATCAAGCTACGCAAGCGAATCGGCTCTGCTTTCTTAGATTCGAACATGGAAACAAAATACTTTTGGAACTGTGCCAATGTGAAAGGGACAATATTCAAACGCTGTTTGACATCTCCTTTTGCGTACCAGATACCATGCCTAAAGGTTTCAGCTGTGTTCGTATCAATTCTAACAGCGATGAACATTCCATAAACGGGTTTTTCATATTTCAGAATAGCATCCGACACATGACGGCGTACAGGTTCTCCCTCCATTGCTTCCTGACGGGAAGATGCGGACATCGTTACTTCGGTTAAAATGACAAAATCCTCGAATTCACAATATAGATCACCTTTGCCGCCTCCGGCAGCGGAAACAGGCAAGAAGTCCGAATCCAGCTTAAAACCACGGACTTCATAGGGCTTATTGACCATGTGATCAATTGCCAGTGCTGCACGCCAAAGCGTCCATTCAAGGTAAGCGGGTGTCTCATCCTTGGGTATCTCTATAGCGTTATCTTCGTCATAGACCATTTTCCCGCCGCCCTTTATAAGCAGCGTCATGTAATCTCGGATTTCTTCCCACTGGTTACATTGATCATTAGCATACTGGATTTCATCCGTCTGAGCGAGAATGTTTTCAAGTCTCTGCCGTGCAATGTTGATTTCCGTTGCCGTAGTCAAAGGCAGGTCAGAAATATCAAACGCAATGTGCCGCTCCTTCATCTGCTTGATCAGATCGTCAAGCAAGGATTTTGCAACATCAACATTATCCGTAGGCAAAGGTGCGCCATTACACAACAGTTTATACTGCTCCATTAAAGGTGCTGCATTTGCGGTACTTTTCGCCAGCTTTTCTGCCAGAACATGCTTCGTTGGTACAATTACAAGGCCTCGGCCTTTACGCTGCAACACACCGGAAATCCGCAGATACCGCATATTCATATCGCTGTAATCCAAGAAATTATCAGCTTTTTTGTCGTAATTCTCGCCTCTTTTGGCAATCTCTTTCTTGTCAAACGGACGCTTAGACGGTGCAGCAGCTCTCCGCTGGCGGAGATCAAGGATATTGTCAACGACTGTTTCCAAACTGTAGCTGGGATTGGTGGTATGGCCCCAGAGTGCAAATTCAAGTCTGTTCAGCTCGGAGGAGCCTGTCCGTTTTTCAAGCTCCAACATAATAGCCAGAAGCCATCTCAGAGGGGAGAAATATTGTTTTCCATCCGGCATCGGAAACTGCTCTACGCTCATTGCACGGAGATAACATTCCTGTACCGCAGGATGTGTATCTGCTTTCAAAAACGACCTGCCAAAAGGAGTAATCTCGTCCAGCGCACCAAGTTCTTCTTGGCGACCATCCTTCTTCTGAATCTGCGGATAAATCAAACCGTTTTTTGCAAACATTAACCGCCATTTGCGGGCATGGCTACCGGAACTGTCCTTACCTTCTTCGTTCTGAATAATGCCCTTTTCATCAAGCAAATTCATAAATCCAAGTTCATTTCCGCGACCGTGAAGATGTCCAACAAATGCAGAGTTAGCATAGACAGAAAATCCTTCTTGAATTCGATTAGGATTGCGCAGGCCGGTATTACCTACATGCCATATCTTGATCTGCTCGCTCATACTGCAACCTCCAATCAATATCCAACAAAAAGATACTCTTGCACAGAGTTCCTATGGGTTTTGGCATCATTTTGATTGCCAAAAGAGTATTTATAGTCAACGGGAATAACTTCCACATGTTCCTTATACTTCGCCATAATAGCCACCATTTCGTCTTGTGTTGGCAGACTGTTGGACGAATAGGAAACGATCAATATACTGTTTGCAAACTTCTTGAACAGGCGATCAAATGCGTCCGCTGCACCTTTTCGAGTAGAAAATGGTGTCGGATAAGACTTGAACTTCTTTGTTTGTGTATGTTCCTGAATTTCTACCCCTTTCCAGTCACGGGCAAGTCCTTCGACAAAATGGTATCTGCGGACATATTCATTATCGGAAAGTGGAGAGTAATACGGCGGGTCAATATAAACCAAATCAGCATGTTCGATTCTCAAATCCATGGCATCCCCATGTTTTGAGCGATTGGATTTTCCATTATCAAATACGGCTTTATTTACGGCTGTAACTGCTTCTATGAATTGCTGAGCAAGTGTTTTCTGTAAATCTTTACGTCCGTCGTTATATCGCTGACCAGTGTATGTAAAAATTCCACGGGGGCGCTTTTTTGTACATGCACGAATGAGTGCGGCCATTGCAATCGCATGTTTATATTGATCTCGAATTGCTGCAATGTTGGTTCGCAAGGTATCAATCAGTTCATTTTCTTCATCTGTGTAATAAAGGTCTTTGAATGTCGTTGCAACAAAATGATCTGATTCCTTATGTGACACAAGTAGCTCTTTGGCTTCTTCTATAGACAATGTGACAGAATTGTTTTCGACCATAGCTTTGGTGAAAGTTGCAGACATTGCCATGTAGTCATTACTGATGACAGATTTACCCTGTGCCTTGAACATATAGCCTACAATACCGGAACCCGAAAATAGATCAACGGCAGTATCAAATTCAAACTGGGATGCGACTGACCATATTTCTGTAAGTAATTTGCTTTTTGACCCCATAAAGCGAGTAGGGGGATATGCTGCCACTTGGGCGGGCAGGGGTTTCGGCATCAGTTTAATCAAAGTTCGCTGTTTAGGGGGAATTGTGACAATAACATCTTCACCTTTGCGTGTGCTGCCGTTGCAGGAGATATGGCGTTTTGTTTGGATAACATCAATCGTAAACGGTGCATACAGCTCATGTACCAACGGATGATTTGAGTTTGTCAAAACGACATGGCAACCACGCTCATGTAAACGCATGACAGTCTTTGCAAGCTCCACATGATCTTCCTCATAAAACTGCTCTTTTGTATAACGCTTGAAATCGGCATACTCAGAAATAGGCAGATACGGAGGGTCGAGGAAAATAAAATCGCCGGGCTGGGCGTAGTGGTCTAACACCAGCAAATAGTCGCCACATAAAATTTCTGCTTTTTTCAGTGCTTCTGATGCGGCATATAACCCCTCAATATCACAAATCTTGGGGTTTTTATATTTTCCAAAGGGAACATTGAACTGTCCCTTTTTATTTACACGGTACAGGCCATTGAAACAAGTTCGGTTCAGAAATATGGTACGAGCAGCCGCTTCCGCTTTGGGCAACATTGTCCACTCTTGCTCACGGACGGAGTAGAACACTTCCGAAGTATTTTCATATTTTTTCAAATATTCAATCACATCGTCAACATGATTAGCCACTTCTCGATACATATTGATGAGTTCAGGGTTGCTATCTGCAATAATTGCATTTTCGGGCTGCAACGCAAAGAACATTGCGCCACCGCCAAAGAACGGCTCAATATATCGACCGTAGGAGGTCGGTACTTTTGGCATAAGATCGCCTAACATCTGTGTTTTACCGCCAGCCCATTTCAAAATGGGTTTTGCTTGAACGGAAACTGTTTTTTTCACTGCTTGTTCTGCCAATTTACTCGCCTCCTTTACTCTGCGGTTTCTGGTGTGAGTTCCATAATATCTCCAATGTCGCACTGTAACGCAGTGCAAATCTTGACCAATACATCTGTTGTAACATTTTCGTTTTTACCCAACTTTGCCATTGATGCATGACTGATACCAGCGGCGGCGCATAAGTCTTTTTTCTTCATATCACGATCAATAAGCATTTTCCATAATTTTTTATAGCTGACAGCCATTCATTTCACCTCATACACATGTATGGAATTACTTCATTGAAATCAAAAAACGGTGAATCCAATTCTGTGATCACTGCATTTTAAGGTATTATAGCACATGTGTACGAAGTTCTCAACTGGGTAAATGTAAAAATTCAAATTCAATCGAAAAAAGATTCGTAGATCAAAATATGCCGCCCGCAGGAGCTTGATGCTCCCACGGGCGGCGGTGCAGTTAGCCATCCATCGGCTTGTACTCGGTAACGGCTTTGAGATACTTTTCAGGGTCGCCGTTGAGAATTAGATCGGCGTATTCCAGCGGAGCATTGTAGAGCAGCCAGTCCAGTTCTGACCGCTGGTACATATTATCGGCACCTCATTTTCGACGGCGGTGCAGTCGATGGAGATCATGGTGCCGTCGGAATACCGCAGCTCCACGCAGGCGGTGTCGATAGTGAACTCACAGGACAGGATTTTCATTTTCTTTCCTCCTCAGATTTTTGACATTTTTCTTTGCAAGCTCGCTGGCAGCTCTCCGGCGCTCCTCGGAATAAGGGGCGGTCAGCTTGATACTGAGGCGCTTTTTCTGAATTTCAAAGGTCAAGCCGCCTTGCTCGTTGTCATCGGTTTGCTTGCAAAGGTCGGGGTGCTGCTCGGCGTATTTTCTCAGACGATTTTTGAGATCAGTGTTGTGGGTCATGACCTCGGTAATGTCACCGTCCTCGTCAAAAAAGATGGCGGTTGTTTTCTGCTTCTTGGAAAGACCTGTTTTCATAAAATACCTCCGATTTTTATGAATTTTTGTCGGCTCTACAGCCGTGAAAGTGGGTGGATTTTCCGATGGAGAACGCCCGAATGATGTACGGGTCATTCTGAACGCTCCCATCGGATTTTTTGGTGTTTTTCTCGGCTCTACACGGAATTTACCGGGCGTCACTTCTGCTGCGGTTTTTACTCAGTTTGGGGTTGAAAAGATGCCAGAGGTTGTTGCGTTCAATGGCGGTTTCATAGCTGCGAATTTTAGACCGAAGCTGCTCGTTTTCAACTTCCAGCCCAGCGGAATGGAGCTTCTTTTCAACGGATTTGTACTTGTTCAGCTCATCGGTCAGTGCAGCGATTTTCTCTCTCAATTCGGCAATCGTCTTATTCGCCAATTCCAACAGCTTTTTCAGCTTGCCTTCTTTGCGGTCTGAGGTGACATACTTCTTGGCGGCTGTCACAAGGTTTTCATATTCGGAGCGTTCCAAGGTGACTTTGGAAGAAAACATCTTTGGCTTTGCTTCAATCTTGTCTACCGCTTCCATATCTACCTTCTGCTTCTGAATTTTCTCAATTTTCTTTTCCAGTGAAGCGGCCTCTTGTGCCTTTTGTGCTGTCTGATCAGTGAGATCGGCAAGCCGCTCCTGTTCCTTCTCCACCTTGAACTGGGTCACGGTCAGATGCTCCTCAGAGCTGCCACGCTCGCCCCGCTCCACATCTGTGTATCCAACGGAGCGCATGGCGTTATAGAAATCGTCCTGTAAAACTGAGTAGGATTTTCTGAGAACCTTTTTGCCATTCTTGGTAAGCAGCGGTTCTCCGTTCTCGCCCAAGGCAGGCTTGGAATCCCACTTCTTACTCATGCTGACTTGCTGGATGGTTTCCTTCACCTGTCTCTTATACACATCTCCGAGCCCACGAGACCTCTCTACATCTCGT
>ERZ1026998.563-NODE-563-length-12203-cov-5.144139_pt1 | contig 12203 bp, 8 predicted proteins | sample MGYA00519288_ERZ1026998 | MGnify/ENA primary metagenome ERZ1026998 (study PRJEB26926, sample SAMN06164454) | human gut metagenome | biome: ENVO:00009003; feature: ENVO:2100002; material: ENVO:00002003 | host: Homo sapiens | place: USA | collected 2012 ...
TGGCTAAAGCAATAATTTTTCCCATATTAATCAGTTTTTCTCGCTGCGAAGTAACAAATAATAGGTGATTGCACCTATAAAAAACGGCAGACATTAGCAAAACTGTTGATAACTCATTGGTTTTGTTAATAACTCAACGGCGGCAAAGATAGAAATTTTCATTCAATTCTATTCTATTTTTAGCACTGGGTTGTAGAACATTAAGATAATTTTCTTTTCCGGTGAGGGGTAGTTCCGGCAAAGAGTTGTATCTTTACGCTCCGAGAAAAAGAGTGGAAAAATATGAAGAAAGAAAAACCGTTGATATTGCTGTCAAATGATGACGGCGTGGAAGCTAAGGGATTGAATGAATTGATACGCGGGTTGCGTGGAATGGGTGAGATAATCGTAATGGCACCGGACGGTCCTCGTTCGGGAGCTTCGGGGGCGATCACTTCCGAGCATCCTGTGAAGTATTACAAGGTACGTGAAGAGGAGGATTTGACTGTGTATAAATGTACGGGCACACCGGTAGATTGTGTGAAACTGGCATTGCATACGGTGGTTCCCCGTCGTCCCGATGTGGTGATAGGTGGAATAAACCACGGTGATAATTCTTCAGTGAATGTGCATTATTCCGGTACGATGGGGGTAGTGATTGAAGGGTGTCTGAAGGGGATCTCTTCTATCGGATATTCATTATGTAATCATTTTGCGGATGCTGATTTCTCTTCATCGCTGCCTTATATACGCCGTATTACTGAGCAGGTCCTGGAGCATGGCTTGCCTTTGGGGATTTGCTTGAATGTGAACTTTCCGGATACAGCTTCCTTGAAAGGGGTACGCATCTGCCGTCAGACGAATGGGGCTTGGATTAATGAATGGAAGCGTAGTCTGCATCCTCGGGGGGGAGAGTATTTCTGGCTGACCGGAGAGTTTGATAACTATGAACCGGAAGCGGAAGATTCGGATCACTGGGCATTAGGGCATGGGTATGTGGCGGTAACTCCGACCCAAATTGATGTGACTGCTTATGGGATGATGAATGAGTTGAAAAACTGGAATCTGGAAGTATGAAATACTATTTGATAGTAGGCGAGGCATCAGGCGATTTGCACGCATCTAATTTGATGCGTGCCTTGATACAGGAAGATCCGGAAGCAGAATTCCGTTTCTTTGGCGGGGACTTGATGACGGCTGTTGGTGGAACGCGGGTGAAACATTACAAAGAACTGGCTTATATGGGTTTTATCCCGGTGTTGTTGCATTTGCGTACTATCTTTCGGAATATGAAAGAATGTAAGCAGGACATTGTTCGTTGGGCTCCTGATGTAGTGATTCTGGTGGATTATCCCGGCTTTAACCTGAAAATAGCCGAGTTTATAAAGAAGCAGACGAAAATACCTGTCTACTATTATATTTCTCCTAAAATATGGGCTTGGAAAGAGTATAGGATTAAAAATATCAAGCGGGATGTAGACGAACTGTTTTCCATCCTGCCTTTTGAGATTGAGTTTTTTGCCGGACATCAGTACCCTGTTCATTATGTGGGTAATCCTTGTGTAGATGCAGTGGATGCTTATTGTAAGGAACATCCGGATGGATTTCCGGAATTTGTGGCGGATAATGGCTTGTCCGAAAAGCCTGTTATCGCATTGTTGGCGGGCAGCCGGAAACAGGAAATCAAAGACAACCTGCCGATGATGCTGGAGGCTGCTGCTCCGTTTACCAAAGATTATCAATTGGTGCTGGCAGGGGCTCCGGGGATGGACCCTGCCTATTATTCGGATTATATAAATCCGAATGTACCGGTTAAAATCATTTTCGGACAGACCTACAGGTTGTTGCAGCACGCGCAGGCGGCATTGGTGACTTCGGGTACTGCAACTTTGGAAACAGCTCTTTTCCGTGTTCCTCAAGTGGTGTGTTACTATACTCCGGTAGGGAAATTTATCGCTTTTCTTCGCCGGCATATTCTAAAAGTGAAATATATTTCGTTGGTTAATCTGGTAGCCGACAAGGAAGTGGTTCGTGAACTGGTGGCGGATACGATGACGGTGGATAACGTGCGTTCAGAGTTAGAATCTCTTTTATATAATAAGGTATACAGAAATAAGGTGTTGGAAGAGTATGATCGTATTATTCAGATTTTAGGTCCGGCAGGAGCTTCGGGGACAGCAGCCCGTGAAATGGTAGCTTTGTTGAAGAAATAAACTTTTCACGATCTCTTTTTGTTCTTTCGGGTAAACAACTTAAACCCTGGAAGTATATGAAATATTTTTTTCAATCTATGTTAGGGGCGATGCTTCTTTTGAGCGGAGTATTCTCCTTTTCATCTTGTGGTAATGATGAAAGTGATCCGGACAGTACGGTGACTATAGCTATGGCTACCGTAGAAAAACAACCTCAGTATGATGCTCCTTATTTGGTGTTGGACAACGGAGAGAAGTTGTGGGTGGTGCAGCATATTGTTCCTTACCGGGATTTGAAGGCAGGAGAACGGATTTTTGGAAATTATTCTTTTTTGGAAGCCGGTGAAAGTGGATTTGCTTATAATATCCGTTTGAATGACTATACCTTAGTACCTGTTCAGGAAATTATCGGATTGAACCCCGATAATATGGACAGTATTGGAAATATGAAAGTACAGATCAAGGATATGTGGCCTTCTGATGACTATCTGAATGTACGTTTTATGTTGAATTTTCCCAGTCCGCAGAAACCTATTCTTAATCTGGTTGTGAATGAGATGATTCCTTGGACAAAGGACGGATATGCGCATTTGGAACTCCGCTATAATAACAACGGAAGTCAGGGCAGATTGGTACCTGGTATGGTTTCTTTTAAATTAGATGATTATTCACCGGAAAACAGTGAATTGAAAGGAATAAAGGTATTGGTTAATCCTGTGGACGGGGAAGAAAAAACATATATTTTCTCTTATCCGCTCACTGGCGAGGATGTACCGGGCTTTAATCCTTTGGATTTGGCGGAGTTAAAATAAAGAAACTACATACAGATAGACTACTGCTGCCGGGATTGCGAGAATCGCGCTGTCAAAACGGTCGAGCATTCCACCGTGTCCCGGTAAAATATTGCCCGAATCTTTGATGCCTAGACGGCGTTTTAATAAAGATTCCGTTAAATCCCCCCAGGTTCCGAATACTACCACTGTCAATGCTAGTCCGATCCATACTCCGGTAGACATGAAAGGGAAGAAGTGAGATAGCAGGAAAGAAGCTATGATACAGAAAATGCCGCCGCCAATAGAGCCTTCCCATGACTTCTTAGGAGAAATGCGTTCAAATAGTTTATGTTTGCCAAACAGCATGCCTGTACAGTAAGCACCTGTATCATTCACCCAGTTGAATATAAAAATAGATAGTGGGAGAATAGCGTTGTATTGTGAAAGGCTGGCTGTTTCGTCCGAATGGAAAGCCAATACATTCAGCAAAGCGAATGGCAAGGCAATATACATCTGGCTTAACATGGCATAAGCCCAATTATTCAGCGGGTTTTCTTTTTTCAAATAAAGTTCGCTGACCATCAGATAAATAAATAAAGCTAAATAAGGAATAAATATACCTGTTTGTGAAGGATCTATTCCAAAATAGAAAAAGCACAGGAAAAGAAAAATTCCGCTGAGAATACATATACGTTTATTTACTTGTATTCCTTCTACATGATTGACCAAATTACAGAATTCATTGATTGCCAATGCGCTGATAATGGCAAATAGGATGCCGAATGAGACAGCCCCTCCCACGATGCAGCCTATCAGTACTGCAACAAAAATAATTCCGGTTATGGCACGTTGTAAGAAATTGCTTTTCACGGTCGTTAGTCTTAAGTGATTCAAAAATCAAAGTAGAAGATCTGTTTTTTTTATCATTCTGAGTGACCATGAAGAACCCGGATATATCTGGATTATTACGGACTCTTTGTATCATTCAGAATGACAATGCTTATATAGTTGACAGATCTTTCTACAATGTTATGCTTCTTTTTTTTCTTTTTCCTTTTCCTCAGAATCTGAAGAATTCTTCTCTTCAAAATCTTCGGTTACTTCTACTGGTTTTGCTGTAGCTTCTAAAGCCATAATTTCTTCTGAACGTGAAGTCCAGGGGCGTTTGCCAAAAATGCGTTCCACATCTTCGGCGAAAATTACTTCTTTTTCAACCAACAGACGGGCCAGCTCGTTGTGACCATCTTTATGTTCGGATAATATTGCTTTTGCCCGATCATATTGTTCGTTGATCATTCTTTTCACTTCTTCGTCAATCAGTTCGGCTGTACGTTCACTGTAAGGCTTGCTGAAAGAGTATTCATCGTTGCTGTAATAACATAAGTTGGGTAACTTTTCACTCATTCCGGCATAAGCAATCATTCCATATGATTGTTTTGTCACACGTTCCAAATCGTTCATGGCACCGGTTGAAATATGTCCGGTGAACAGTTCTTCGGCTGCACGTCCCCCTAAAGTGGCACACATTTCATCCAGCATCTGCTCTTTGGTTGTGATCTGCCGTTCTTCGGGCAAATACCATGCGGCTCCCAATGCACGTCCACGGGGAACAATGGTTACCTTAATCAAAGGATTGGCATGTTCCAAAAACCAAGACAGCGTAGCGTGACCGGCTTCGTGTAAGGCAATAGTACGCTTTTCTTCGGCAGTCATGATTTTGGTTTTCTTTTCCAAACCACCGATAATACGGTCTACAGCATCTAGAAAATCTTGTTTCCCAACCGCATTCTTACCATGGCGGGCGGCGATCAGTGCTGCTTCATTACATACATTGGCAATATCTGCCCCACTGAATCCCGGAGTTTGACGGGCGAGCAAATCCAGATCAACACTTTCGTCCAGTTTTAAAGGCTTCAAATGTACTCCGAATACTTCTTTACGTTCGTTTAAGTCGGGTAAGTCAACATGAATCTGGCGGTCAAAACGACCGGCACGCAATAATGCCTTATCCAATATATCCGCGCGGTTGGTAGCGGCCAAAATGATCACACCGCTATTTGAACCAAAACCGTCCATTTCTGTCAATAATTGGTTTAATGTATTTTCGCGTTCATCATTTCCACCCATGCTTGGATTTTTGCCACGGGCACGTCCTACTGCGTCAATTTCATCAATGAAAATAATGCAAGGAGCTTTCTCTTTCGCCTGGCGGAACAAGTCACGTACACGGGATGCACCTACTCCGACAAACATTTCCACAAAGTCGGAACCTGAAAGCGAAAAGAAAGGTACATCCGCCTCACCGGCAACAGCTTTTGCCAGCAAAGTCTTACCGGTTCCCGGAGGGCCTACCAGTAAAGCGCCTTTAGGTATCTTACCTCCCAGCTCCGTGTATTTCTGAGGTTGTTTCAGAAACTCTACAATTTCCTCCACTTCTTGTTTAGCTTCCGCTTGTCCGGCTACATCTTTAAAAGTAATCCGGTTAGTTTTGTCTCCTTTTTCGTATACCTGAGCTTTGCTTTTACCTACGTTGAACGGATTGGCGCCTCCGGCCCCTGCTCCGCCGCTCATGCGGCGCATGGCAAACATCCATATACCGATCAACAGTAAAAACGGAGCGATATTCCAAAATAATGCACCGAAGTAGTCGCGTTTCTTTTCATAACTGATAGATCCGGTAAAATGACCTTCTTCCTGTGCCTTTTCCATGAATTTATCCAATGACTCCATGGAACCTATTTCTACGTTCAAGGCTGGATTACGACCTACTTTTTTATAGTCATTTTTAAATACATCTTTAACAAATTCCGGTTTAATGTACATTTCTACCGTATTGTCATCGTATGCAATTATTTTATTGGCATATCCCTTGTTTATCATATCTTTAAACTCGGTATATGTTATTTGTTTGTCAATTCCTCCTTCTTGATTGGAAAAGTAGAGGATGGCAAAACTCATGGCAATGATAACATACAGCCAACTCAAATTGAAGCGTGGCATGTTTATCTTTGGTTTATTATTGGTATTTTCACTCATTTTGATTCTGTATTGGATTAGTCTAGATCAGGAATTTGGGTTAGTTTGGCATCTGCCCATAAATGTTCCAGATTATAAAAATTTCTTGTTTCCGGCAAAAAGACATGTACCAGTACATCACTGTAGTCCATTGCAACCCATTCTGCGTTTCTCAGTCCGTCTATTCCCGTAGGTTTGTCATTTATTTCTTTATGTACATATTCCTTGACTGAGTCAACGATAGCTGTAACTTGACTTGGGGAATTACCTTGACAGATTACGAAATAGCTGCAAATGGTATCATTAATGGCGGTGAGGTCCGCTATTACAATGTTTTTACCTTTCTTTTCTTGAATGCCTTCTGTTATTTTTTTTACTAAAGTCTCTGCTTCGTTCATTATAATGTTATTAACAACTGATTATTCTAATATATGTATTTACAACAATGCACAAAGATACTTGGTTTTCTCATTCTAGCGAAAAAATGTGCATTAAATATATTCGGTTTTTGTTTTTTTTAGTTAGAGAATCTTTTTATTGTTATGTTAAGTCTAGAATGATGATACACGGTCAAGAAGGATAAGGAAGGCCGGAAAAGAAGGCAAATGGAGAAAAAAAGAATCTTGATTAGAAAAAAAAGCTTCAAAAATTTGTGGATTAAATAAAAAGCCGTATCTTTGCAGCGTCAAAATCAAAACGGGTGTTTTGATAGGAAAATTGGGATATGGTGTAATGGTAACACAACAGATTCTGGTCCTGTTTTTCCAGGTTCGAATCCTGGTATCCCAACAGACAAATCACTTGTCAAAGACAAAGATCTTCTAAAATTATAATTTTAGAAGATCTTTTTTTATTTTGTGTTGGTTATCTTAAGAATTAGTAGTGTTATATGAAAAAAGAGTCTAACGCATTTGCGTTAGACTCTTTTTTCATATAACTGTTTTTATTCGTTTTTCATTGATTGGTCGATCACCTCAATTTTTTTCAAGATCAATTCTAGGTCTGCTTTGAGTTTTTCCACTTTACGATTCATTTCCGTAACCAAACTGCTACCTTTTTTGGAAGAACTGGTCAAGAAGCCCAAGTTGTTCTCGTATGTTTGAATTTCATTCTTCATGTTTTCGTAAGCACGAACCAGTTTTTCGCGTTCACGATAAAGGTTGCCTTCCTTGCTGATGGTTGATTTAAAATTGCTTAATTTTTTCTGTGATGCGGAAAGATTCAGCTTGTCAAACAACTTGTCGATGACACCATGATATTGCTTGTACAGTTTATCTTTTTCTTTAAACGGTACATGACCGATGCCGTTCCATTCTTTCATTAATTCTCGAATGGCGTTTCCCGCATCCTCTTCCGGTGTTTCCTGTGCGTCAATTGCATTTAATTTTTCAATGATCGCCTTTTTCTGAACCATGTTTTCCTGTTCAACCGAGCGTTGTGAAGAAGTCGCCTTGTTCTTTTGCTCGAAGAAATAATCACATGCGGCAATGAATCGTTTCCATACGGCATCCGAATACTTTTTAGGTACAGGACCGATTGTTTTCCATTCCTTTTGTAATTTGCTTAGAATATCAGCAGTTGCTTTCCAGTCTGTGCTTTCTTTTAGTGCTTCTGCTTTTTCACATAATGCTTTCTTCTTTTCCAGATTGCCTGCCATACTTTCCTTGATGGATTTGAAGAACTCGGCTTTGCGTTTGAAAAACTCATCACAAGCGGCACGGAAACGTTCGAATATCTTCACGTTCATTTTTTGAGGTGCGTAACCAATTGTTTTCCATTTAGCTTGCAAAGCAATGATTTCCTGAGTTTTGTTTTCCCAGTCTTGGAAAGTAGTGAACGTATCGTATTCCATCGCTTCCACAATTTCACAGATTACGGTCTTTTCATCCAAATTACGTTGCTCTTTTTCTTTTAAGGCTTCGAAATGTTGCTGGTGACGACGGTTTACGGCTGTAGAGGCAGTTTTGAACCGGGTCCATATATCTTCGCGCAATTCTTTTGCAACAGGACCCGTATTCCGGAATTCCTGATGTAACTTTTGTAATTGGTGGAAAGCGGAAATCACATCTTCTTCATCAGCCAATTTCTCTGCGGCTTCACAGAGATGAGTTTTTATTTCAAGATTCTTTTTAAAATCATACTCACGGAATTCATTGTTCAGCTTTATCAAGTCATAGAACTTTTCTGCATAGTGCTGATAATTTTTCCATAGTTCATTTACCTTGGCAGCCGGCACCTGTTTTATATCGTTCCATTCCTGTTGCAGTTTCTTGAATTCATTGTATGCTTTGTTGGCATCTTCGGGAGATTCGGCAAGTTCTTTCAAGCGGTCGATAATGGCGAGCTTTTTCACCAGGTTATCTTCTTTTTCTTTATCTTGTTCTGCTTGTATGGCGCTTCTTTTCTCTTTGATAGAGCTCATGATATCTTTGAAACGGCTTTCAGCATCGTCCGGTTGGGGAATAAATGCCTCAGGAGCACCTCCGCCATCAATAAATGCCTTACGGGCGGCTTCTTGCTCAGCCTTGTGCAGCTTGTAGAAGTTCTGTTTCAATAAATCCAACTCTTGTTTGTCTGCATTGCAGGCGTCTTCGTTGATTTCTTTTAAACGTTCGATGACCTCTTCTTTCGTTTGTTTAGGTACATACGTAGCGTTATTTTCTTCTGCAGTAGCGGAAGATGATACCAAAGTTTCAGATGTCTGTTCCACTGGAACTTCGGTTAAAGGGCGGATAGTTTCATTCGAGTCCATCGTATAGATTTTTAAAGTAAGCGTTTTTGTTATAACAACAATTTACAAATTAAAAGAAATAAATTAGAACTTCATACTGTTTTTCCCGATTTTTTTAGGAAAATCCTTAAAAGTGGAGAAAATAGGAGAATCAAGGGGGATAAATGCACTGCAGATTACATAGATTCATACAGATTCTCTTTTATTGTGATTCTTTGCCGGTTTCTGTGTGAATCTGTTTTTCTCTGAATTTCAATCTATGTAATCTGTAGTGAAATGTGTCAGGATAGTAATACGGTGATGCCCATATAAAGCATCATACCTATAATGTCATTGGTGATGGATATGAACGGACCTGTAGCGATGGCCGGATCTATTTTTAGTTTTTCCAGTGTCATAGGAACCAGGGTCCCAAAGATGGAAGCGAACATGACTACTGCAAACAGGCTGAATGAAACCGAATAAGTCACGGTGGCACTTGCCCCGAAACGGATGAAATTATAGATATATACCAGCATAGAAATAATAGTAGCATTGATTACGGCCACTACAGATTCCTTTACTATTTGTTTCCAGGTGTTTTGGGCATCCAGCGAGCTGTTTGCCAGTCCTTGTACGATAAGTGCCGAGGACTGTGTTCCCACATTCCCCCCTGTTCCGCCGATAAGGGGGATGTAGAGGGCCATTTCGGGATGTGCGGCAAAAGTGCTGTCAAAGTTGCCCAGAATCATGGAGTTTCCTATTCCGCCTATCATGCCGATGAGCAGCCAGGGCAGACGGGCTGTAGTCTGGCGGAATACATTATCGTCTGTTTCCACGTCTTGTGACAAACCTGATGCCAGCTGGTAGTCGCGCTCAGCCTGTTCACGTACTTCGTCCATCACATCGTCTACCGTAATCCGTCCTACCAGGCGTCCGATACTGTCCACTACCGGAACGGCGACCAGGTCATATTTTTCAATGGTTTGTACCACTTCGTCTATAGGGGTATCTACATGGACGGATATCGGTTCTTTCCTCATCACGTGCTTCACTTTGGATACGGAAGGGCTGGTGATCATTTTCTTCAACGGGAACACACCGCGCAGCCGCTGGTCATCGTCTACTACATATACATAATAGATTTCATCCATGTCTTCTGCCTGAATACGCATTTCTTTCAGACATTCGGGCATACTCCAGTTTTCATTTACGATGACCATTTCGGTTCCCATCAAACCGCCGGCGGTGTCTTCATCGTATTTCAGCAAGTCGACAATGTCGCCTGCCTGTTCTATATCTTCGATGTGCGAAAGGACTTCTTCCTGCTTGTCTTCGTCCATTTCACGGATGATGTCAACGGCGTCATCCGAGTCCATGTAGTCTACAAATCGCTTGGCAATTGTTTCGGAAGGAAGTATCTCTAAGAAATCCTTACGTGCGTCCTCGTCCATTTCGATGAGGACATCGGCAGCTGTTTCATTATCCAATAACAGATAAATAAACCGGGCTTCTTCGGCATCCAGTTCATTGCACAGTTCGGCAATGTCGGCAGGATGTAAGCCGGAGAGCAGTCCTTTCAGTTCTTCGGAGTTCTTTTGCTCGATGAGCTGCTCTACTTTTTCTAATTCCTCTTTATTCATCCTATTCTTCTTCCGTTAATATAAAATAAATAGGTTATTCCTTTTGGCTTGTTGCACCTTTGCGGGCGATGTCGTTGCCGCAGTCTATGTCTGCTTTGTCTTTCAGAGCGGTTTCCACCCGGTTGGTCAGCTCGATAAATTCCTGTACCGATAACTGTTCCGGGCGTTTGTTGAAAATGGGGTCTGTGCTCAATGGGTTCTCTTTGTCTAAAATGGAAGAAATAGAGTTTCTCAAAGTTTTACGCCGTTGGTTGAATGTTGTTTTTACAATGAGCTTGAACAATTTTTCATTGCATCCCAGTTCCGTCGTTTCATTGCGTGTCATACGGATGACCGCACTTTTCACCTTGGGAGGCGGATTGAATACATGTTCGTGTACGGTGAACAGGTATTCTACTTTGTACCAGGCTTGTATCAGGATACTGAGAATGCCGTATGTCTTGCTTCCGGGACCGGCGGCAATGCGTTCGGCCACTTCTTTTTGGATCATTCCGGTACAACAGGGTATCAGGTCTTTGTAATCCAGCATTTTAAAGAATATCTGGCTGGATATATTATAAGGATAGTTGCCGGTCAGGACAAAAGGTTTTCCGTCAAATAATTTTTCGAGGTTCAGTTTCAAGAAGTCGTCTTCAATGATATTATCTTCCAGGGCAGGGAAGTTCTCACGGAGATAGGCTACAGATTCATAGTCCAGTTCCACCACTTTTACCGGACGGTTTTTCTGCATAATAAACTGGGTTAGTACCCCCATCCCCGGTCCTACTTCCAGAATTGGCAAGTCAGGGCACACGTCTACCGTATCGGCTATATCTTTTGCAATACTGAGATCTTTCAAGAAGTGTTGTCCTAGAAATTTTTTTGGCTTTACTAATCCCATTCCGTTATTTTTCTATCGTTAATAAATAGGTTTATTTCGCTAAGATAGTATCTTTGCATCGTGCAAAGGTAAACATTCTAAATTAATATACACAGATTTTGGAACGAACTCGATTAAAAAAGATTATAAATAAAGGTTTGCAGATTGCATTTCCGTTATTTTTGGGGGCTGCGATACTGATATGGATGTATCACGGATTCAATTTTTCCCGGGTGTGGGAGGTCTTGGATGGAGGAATGAACTATGGGTGGATGTTAGTGTCATTAGTGTTTGGTGTGTTTAGTCATATTTTTCGTGGCTGGCGGTGGAAGCTTACGCTGGCTCCGTTGGGCGAGCATCCCAAAACATCCGATTGTGTATATGCCATCTTTGTGTCTTATGCCGCCAACTTGGTTGTTCCCCGTGTAGGTGAGATTTCCCGTTGCGGGGTGTTGGCTAAATATGATGGTACATCTTTTTCCAAATCGCTGGGTACGGTGGTTACGGAACGGCTGATTGATACGCTGTGTGTGTCGTTGATTACAGGGGTAACTCTTATAATGCAGGCAAGGGTATTCGATACTTTTTTTAAAGAAACCGGCACGGATACCACGGTTTTGGCACAGGTATTTACTTCGGGGCATTTCTATATCACTATCGTCTGTGTGCTGGCCGTATTGGTGCTGGCTTTTTTTCTGATCAGGAATGTGACGGTCTTTGCTAAGGTGAAAGGCATTCTCCATAATGTATGGGTCGGTGTACTGTCTTTGCGTCATGTAAAGCGGATGCCTCTGTTCATTCTTTATACCGTCGGTATCTGGACTTGCTATTTCCTGCAATTCTATGTTTCTTTCTTTTGTTTCGATTTTTCCGATAATTTGGGAGTGATGGCGGGACTGGTCATGTTTGCTGTAGGTAGCATTGCGGTAGTAGTTCCGACTCCTAATGGGGCGGGTCCGTGGCATTTTGCTGTCATAACAATGATGATGCTCTATGGAGTGGGAAAAGAAGATGCGGGAATTTTTGCCTTAT
>ERZ1026998.571-NODE-571-length-12078-cov-4.157032_pt1 | contig 12078 bp, 12 predicted proteins | sample MGYA00519288_ERZ1026998 | MGnify/ENA primary metagenome ERZ1026998 (study PRJEB26926, sample SAMN06164454) | human gut metagenome | biome: ENVO:00009003; feature: ENVO:2100002; material: ENVO:00002003 | host: Homo sapiens | place: USA | collected 2012 ...
TGCGGTTGTTCACCGCGGCGGAGGCTGCCGACACAATTGACCGCATGGAGGCGATGGGGAATCGGTTGATACGGGAGGGCGGTTCCCGGCTGTTCTACCCGTCGGATGAATTCTATCTTCTCGCCGGGCGGTCGATTCCCCCAGCGGATTTCTATGGCGAGTTCGCTCAGCTCGAGAACGGTGTCGGCATGGTGGCGCTGCTGCGCGCCCAGTTTGCAGAAGCGCTGGCGGATTGCGACGGGCAGCCGTCCGGACGCCGCCTGCTGCTGGCAACCGGTGTCTCCGCCGCTCCGATTTTGTCCGCTCTGGTTGACGAGGCGAAGAAAACATGGCATACTTTAGAGGCAGAGGTTGTCCCGATTGTCAACCGCTTTTTCGGTGAGACGATCACGGTGGCCGGTCTGGTGACCGGCGGCGATCTGATCGAGCAGCTGCGCGGACGGCAGGCGGATCTGCTGCTGATCCCGGACGTGATGCTCCGGCCGGAGGGCGATCTGTTTCTCGACGATGTGACCCCGACGCAGGTCGAGCAGGCGCTTGGTATGCCGGTGCGGGTCGTCGGTCCCGATGGTGCGGATCTGCTTGAGGCGCTGCTGTCCTGACGGCAGGTGTGGCGATAAATGTGGGGAAATCGGGAAACGATAGAGACAGGGGAGAGGATTCCCCGCAGAATCATAGAGGAAAAGAGGCGAGGCCTGTGGCACGGCCGGTAGTGGCGGTGGTTGGCCGTCCCAATGTGGGGAAATCCACGCTGTTCAACAAGCTGATCGGGCAGCGGCTGGCGATTGTGAAGGATACGCCGGGCGTGACGCGCGACCGCATTTTTGCGCCCTGTGAGTGGCGCGGACGCACCTTTATGCTGGCGGATACCGGCGGTATTGAGCCGCGTTCGGACGATGTGATCCTGTCCCAGATGCGGCGGCAGGCTCAGCTTGCGATCGAGCAGGCGGATGTCATCGTGCTGGTGGTGGACCTGCTGGCGGGTGTGACCGCAAACGATGCCGATGTCGCTGTCATGCTGCAAAAGAGCGGCAAGCCGGTTGTGCTCTGCGTCAACAAGTGTGACCGGGTGGGGGCGCCGCCGCCGGAGTTCTATGAGTTCTATAACCTCGGGCTCGGCGATCCCGTCGCCGTCTCCTCGGTGCACGGTCATGGAACCGGCGACCTGCTGGACGCCGTCATGGAGCATCTGCCGGACGAGGAGGAGGAAGCGGAGGAGACGGATCTCATCCATGTCGCGGTGATCGGGCGGCCGAACGCCGGAAAATCCTCGCTGATCAACGCCATTGCGGGGGAGGAGCGCAGCATTGTCTCGGATATTGCCGGGACAACGCGGGATGCGATCGATACCCGCATCCACAACAAATACGGCGATTTTGTCTTTATCGATACCGCGGGCATCCGGCGTCGCAGCCGCGTGGACGACGATGTCGAGAAATACAGCATCCTGCGTGCGCAGATGGCGGTGGAGCGGGCGGAGGTCTGCGTCATCCTGATCGACGGGACCGAGGGCTTCACTGAGCAGGACAGCAAGGTGGCGGGGCTCGCTCACGAACAGGGAAAGGCCTGCATCATCGCGGTCAACAAATGGGATGCCGTCGAAAAGGACGACAGGACGATGGCGCGGATGCGCAAACAGCTGGAACAGGATTTCAGCTTCATGGCCTATGCGCCCTTTGTCTTTCTCTCGGCGAAAACCGGCCAGCGGCTTCCGCGCCTGTTCGAGCTGATCCGCTATGTCAACCAGCAGCACGCGATGCGTATCTCGACCGGTATGCTCAACGACGTGCTGGCACAGGCGACCGCCCGTGTCCAGCCGCCGACCGATAAGGGGCGTCGGTTGCGCATCTACTATATGACCCAGCCCTCCACCCGGCCGCCGACATTTGTCTGCTTTGTCAACCGGGCGGATCTGTTTCATTTCTCCTATCAGCGGTATCTCGAGAACCAGATCCGCGAGACCTTTGGGCTGGAGGGGACACCGGTGCGGATGATTGTCCGAGAACGGGGCGAAAAAGGCAGTTGACAGCCTGTATATGACGACGAAAGGGACGAATCGTTTATGTGGCAACAAATCGGCGCATTTGCTGCGGCCTGCTGGCCGTGGCTGCTGCTGATCGCAGGGATCTCCTATCTGCTGGGCAGCATCAGCTCGGCGATCATTGTGACGAAACTCTTCACCAAATCCGACATCCGGGATTATGGAAGCGGCAATGCGGGCGCGACGAATGTCCTGCGCTCGCAGGGCAAGCTGCCCGCGATCCTGACGACGGTCGGCGATCTCGGTAAGAGCATTCTCTCTGTTCTGCTCGGCTGGTGGATCATCCGTTTTGCAACGGCGGATAACGCCGCCATCACCCTTGCTGAGGAGCAGATTCGTATGATCGGCATGTATCTCGCGGGGCTCTGCTGTATCCTCGGTCACCTGTATCCGATCTTTTTCGGTTTCCGCGGCGGCAAGGGCGTCATGACAACACTTGGGATGACGCTGATTCTGGATTGGCGGGTGGCGCTGCTCTGTCTTACGGTGTTTATTGTCGTGGTGCTGTTTTCGAAGATGGTGTCGCTCGGGTCGATTTGTGCGGGGGTGACGCTGACGGTACTGACCTATGTGTTTCGTGCGTTTGTGGATCACTGGGAGCATTCGGTGGTGCTGTTCTGTACCGTGATGGCGGGTGCGATTACGATTATGCTGATGTTTAAGCACAGCGCGAATATACGGCGAATCCTGAACGGCACAGAGAACAAGATATCTTTAGGGAAAAAGGCGTAAATTCAGCGCTATATGAAAATGATGGGAGGCGGCTTTGGATGGCCAATATCATGGTGCTTGGTGCCGGCGGCTGGGGTACGGCGCTGGCAGTGATGGCGGATCGAAATGGGCATGATGTGACCCTGTGGTCTCCTTTCGCGGCGGAGGTGGAGGATATCCGACGCCACGGGGAACATCGGAAGCTGCTGCCTGGGGTGGCGGTGCCGCCCTCGGTCCGACTGACCGATTCTCTGGAGGATGCAGCAGCAGCTGCGCTTGTGATCCTTGCGGTGCCTTCCTTTGCGATCCGGGAGACGGCGGCGCGTCTGCAACCGCTGCTGTCTCCCGGTACGCTGATTGCCAACGCGGGCAAGGGCATTGATGCGGCGAGCTATCAGCGGTTTACCGAGGTGATCGCAGAGGAGCTGCCGGAGGCTCGTGTGGTGGCGTTGTCCGGTCCGTCCCATGCCGAGGAGGTGGCGCGCGGCGTCGCTACTTCGGTGGTCAGCGCTTCGGCGGACGTCGAGGCGGCGGAGGCGGTGCAGGAGCTGTTGATGTATCCGCGCTTTCGCATCTATGTGAGCCGGGATGTGATCGGCGTCGAGCTTGGTGGGGCGCTGAAAAACGTCATCGCGTTGTCGGCCGGCATGGCCGACGGGCTGGATATGGGCGATAACACCAAGGCGGCGCTGATGACGCGCGGGCTCGCGGAGATGGCGAGGCTCGGCGTGGCGATGGGCGCACAGCCGGAGACCTTTGCCGGACTGTCCGGCATGGGTGATCTGATTGTGACCTGCGGCAGCATGCATTCCCGCAATCGTCGGGCAGGCATCCTGATCGGTCAGGGACAATCGCCGCGGCAGGCGATCGAGACGGTCGGGACGGTGGAGGGCTATCTCGCCGCCCGGACAGCCTATGAGCTGTCCCGGGAAATGGGGGTCGAGATGCCGATCACCGAGCAGTGCTATCGCATCTGCTACGAGGCACAGGATCCGAAGGTGGCGCTGGAGGCACTGATGCAGCGTCCACGGCGACACGAAAGCGAAAGCGGCTGGCTGCGCGGCTGACGATAAAACAAACCGGCACTGTCCCATATTGGGGACGGTGCCGGTTTCCGTTATTCTGTTTTTTCCGGGTCGTCGCTGAGTGCATCGATAATGCGGGCTGCGGCGATCCGCCGCGCATTGGCCTCGAGCGCGAGCGTCATCGCCGTGCGCAGCCAGTCCTCACGACTTTGGCAACCAGCCGCTTCGACCGCGGCGGCCGCGTCCCGGAGAGCCCGGCTCTGCCGTTCGGAGAAATCCGCATAGACCGCCTCCATCTCGGGCAGCGGCTCGCCGTCGGTCAGTCCCGCGAGAACCGAGCGAATTTCCGGGAGGGAAATCGCCTGCTTGAGCAGACAGATCATCATCAGCCGTCCGAGATGCTCCCGGGAATATTTTTTTCGGACCGGCCGCGGCAGCACCCCATCCTTGACATAATTGTTGATCATGCTCGGGGTGAGCAGCTTTTCTTCCCCGAGTGTGAAGGGGACGAGCTGCCGATCCATCAGTGTGATGACCTGATCCATATAGAGCTCCAGCTCGGGCAGCCGTTCCCAGTCGGTCGGCGTATAGTCCCGTGCCGCGTCCAGCCACGCGGTCAGCTTTTCGGAAGGTGTGTTCACAGGCAGTCTCCCCTTTACAACCAAATCTGTCTTTCATCATAGCACAAAGTATCTGTCGGTGCAAGAAATGGAAAGCTTTCTCTGCAAATTTTGACGCAGAATACAGCCTGTGGGCGAGCGAAAAAGGTTTCCTCTGTCGATTTTTATGCAGATTTCTTCTTTTTCTCTTGCATTTTACAATCCGACTGTATATAATACAAGGAGCGAGTCTGAAAAATTTTGGAGGGATGATTGTATGAAGGCAAAACGGATGCTTTCCCTGCTGGCAGCGGGCGTCATGCTGATGGGGACGCTGGCCGGCTGTAATGGCGGCGACAGTGCCAGTGACGGAGAGAAGAAACTGGTAATCGGCGGCATCGGGCCGACGAGCGGTGCTGCCGCGACCTATGGCCAGGCGGTGCGCAACGGCGCCAAGCTGGCGGTGGATGAGATCAACAAGGCCGGCGGTATCAATGGCTATCAGGTCGAGTTCCTGTTTGAAGACGACGAAAACGATCCGCAGAAGGCGGTCAACGCCTATAACACCCTGATGGATCAGGGGATGCAGATCCTGATGGGCACCGTCACTTCGAAGCCCTGTATTGCGGTTCTCGCGGATACAGAGGAGGACAACATCTTTATGCTGACTCCGTCCGGTTCGGCGTTGGAGTGCGTGTCGAAGGACAACGCGTTCCGTATCTGCTTCAATGACCCGAGCCAGGGCAAAGAGGCCGCCCGTTATATCGCGGACAACGGCCTCGCGACCAAGATCGCGGTTATTTATAACAATGCCGATCCCTATTCCGACGGTATTTATAAGCAGTTCGCGGCGGAGGCCGGGAGCCGCAATCTTGAGATTGCCTGCGCCGAGGCGTTCACAGACGCTTCCGCGACCGATTTCAGCGCACAGCTGCAGAAGGTCAAGGATTCCGGTGCCGACCTGCTCTTCCTGCCGATTTACTATGAAGCGGCTGCCTATGTCCTGACCCAGGCGAAGCAAACCGGTCTCGACATCAAGGTGTTCGGCTGCGATGGCCTCGATGGCGTCATCGGCCAGCTCGGCGACAACGCCTCTGTGGCGGAGGGCGTCATGCTGCTGACGCCGTTTGCGGCGGATTCGAAGGAAGAGAAGAGCCAGAAATTCACGGCTGCCTATCAGGCCGCCTACAACAAGGAGATTCCGAACCAGTTCGCGGCGGATGCTTACGACGCGATCTATACCATCAAGGCGGCTGCTGAAAAGGGCGGCGTCAAGGCGGACATGAAGGTTTCAGACATCTGTGAGGCGATGAAGGCTGCCATGGTGCAAATCACGGTGGACGGTGTCACCGGTGAGATGACCTGGACAGCGGACGGTGAGGTTTCGAAGTATCCGAAGGCCATGATCATTAAAGATGGTGGCTACACTGCCGCGGAGTAATTCCGGATTATCTGATAAAGAGAGAAGCGCTCAGCCAGGCGCTTCTCTCTTTTGCTTTTTCCGGATGGAGCAAAAAAGCGGTTCGATCGCGAAATCCCCGCTTTTTCGTGGAAAAGAACTTGTTTTGCCCATGAAGCTGTGGTATAATTTATATCGTCTTTATACATTTGCGGCAGTTTGGACGGCGGCTCCGGAGAAAGCTGCGAGCCGCCGAAATTTCGGAAAGAGGCAGGGGAATCCTTATGAGTTTTATCTCCCACCTGATCGGTGGTCTGAGTCTCGGCAGTATCTACGCCCTGATCGCGCTGGGCTATACGATGGTCTACGGTATTGCGAAGATGCTGAATTTCGCGCACGGCGATGTCATCATGGTCGGCGCTTTCACGCTGCTCACGGCCGTCTCGACCTGGAGCGTTCCGGTGTGGCTTGCCATCCCGATCGCGATGCTGACCTGCACCCTGCTGGGCGTGCTGATTGAGAAGATCGCCTATAAGCCGCTGCGCGGCGCATCGCCGCTCGCGGTGTTGATCACAGCCATCGGCGTGAGCTACTTTCTGCAAAGTGTGGCGCTGTTGGTCTTCGGCTCGACCCAGAAGGCGTTCCCGACTCTCTTCAATCTGTCGCCGATCCATCTGGCGGAGGAGCTGACGATCAAGGGAGAGAGCGCGCTGACGCTGGCTGTGACGGTTGTCATCATGATCGGCATCACGCTGCTCATTAACAAAACCCGAATCGGCAAGGGCATGCTTGCGGTCTCGGAGGATCGTGGCGCGGCGCAGCTGATGGGAGTCAATGTCAACCGCACCATCTCGATCACCTTTGCCATCGGTTCTGCTCTCGCGGCGGTCGCCGGTCTCTTCTATGGCATGACCTATGGCTTTGTGGGTCCCTATACCGGCGCGATGCCGGGGATCAAGGCGTTTGTCGCGGCGGTATTCGGCGGCATCGGCAGTGTGCCGGGCGCGATGCTCGGCGGTATCCTGTTGGGCGTGATTGAAAACCTCTCGAAGGCCTATATCTCGCCGGAACTGTCCGACGCGATTGTGTTCGGCGTGTTGATTGTCATCCTGCTGGTCAAACCCACCGGTCTGCTCGGCCGGAAGACCCGCGAGAAAGTTTGAGGTGATTCGGATGAAACGAAAACTGAACGTCCGCACCTGGCTTCCCTATATTCTGCTGGCGGTGCTGTTTACGGTGGCGATTGTGATGGTCGAGACCGGTTCCGCCTCCCGCCAGTTTCAGCGGCTGCTTGTGCCGATTGCGCTCAACGTCATGCTGGCGCTTTCTCTGAACCTGACTGTCGGTTTTCTCGGTGAGCTGACGCTCGGCCACGCCGGTTTTATGGTGGTCGGCGCCTATGCGGGCTGTCTGCTCTCGATCCAGCTGGAGGAGGTTCTGCCGACGCTGATCCGCCTTCCGGCAGCGATGTTGTTCGGCGGATTGGTTGCCTCGCTCTTCGGTATCCTGATCGGTGTGCCGGTTCTGCGGCTCCGGGGTGACTATCTGGCGATTGTGACGCTGGCTTTCGGCGAGATTATCCGCTCGGTGATCATCAATCTCGACTTTACCGGCGGTGCGGCCGGTCTGAACGGTATCCCGCGCGATTTGTCCTCCGGTTCGAATTATCTGATCGCCTTTGTGCTGGTGATCATCACGCTGGCTGTTGTGACCAATCTTGTGCACTCGCGGCAGGGACGTGCCATCATGGCGATCCGCGACAATCGTATTGCCGCGGAATCCGTCGGTATCAATATTACCTATCACAAGCTGCTCGCCTTCGTGATCGCGGCCTTTTTCGCAGGTGTGGCGGGTGTGCTCTATGGACATAACATCGGTTCGCTGGACGCGACCAAATTCGATTATAACCGTTCCATTGAAATCCTCGTGATCGTGGTGCTTGGCGGCATGGGCAGCCTCACCGGCTCGATTGTCTCAGCGGTGCTGATCACGCTGTTGCCGGAGCTGCTCCGCAGCTTTAGTGACTATCGTCTGCTGATCTATTCCGTGGTGCTGATTGTGATGATGATCCTGAATGCGTCTCCGCGTTTCGCGGCTTTCAAGGAGAAGATCAGCCCCAGCCGCCTGTTTGCAAAAAAGCAGTCGGCTGCGGCGGATGGAGAGGGGGCGTGAGTGATGGCAGTGCTGGAAGTGAGAAATCTGAGCATTTCCTTCGGCGGCCTGCGGGCGGTCGACAATTTGAGCTTTCAGATTGAAAAGGGACAGCTCTATGGCCTGATCGGGCCGAACGGCGCCGGCAAAACTACGGTTTTCAATCTGCTGACCGGCGTTTATAAGCCGACGGCGGGCGAGTTCCTGCTGGATGGGGAGAACCTGACCGGCCGCCGTACTATCGATATCAACCGCAAAGGGATCGCCCGCACCTTTCAGAATATCCGGCTGTTCCACAACATGAGCGTGCTGGACAACGTCAAGGTCGGGCTGCAAAACCATCACCGCTATTCCGTCGCCTCGGGCATTTTCCGGTTTCCCCGCTATTTCCGCGAGGAGCGGCGGATGAACGAGCGTGCAATGGAGCTGCTGCGGGTCTTCGATCTGGACGGCTCGGCGGATGTGCTGGCCTCGAATCTGCCCTATGGCAAGCAGCGCAAGCTGGAGATCGCGCGGGCCATTGCGACACAGCCGAAGCTCCTGCTGCTGGATGAACCGGCGGCGGGCATGAACCCCAATGAGACGGAGGAGCTGATGCAGACCATCCGGTTTGTCCGCGACTCCTTTGATATGACCATTCTGCTGATCGAACATGATATGCGTCTGGTCGGCGGCATCTGTGAAGAGCTGACGGTGCTGAATTTCGGAACGGTGCTGGCACAGGGGGAAACCTCCGCCGTGTTGAACGATCCGAAGGTTATTACCGCCTATCTCGGCGAATAACGGCCGCGGATATACCAGTGCGCGAAAGGACGGACGACAAGTATGGCGATGCTGTCAGTGGAGAATCTCGAGGTGTACTATGGCGTGATCCACGCCATCAAGGGCATCTCATTTGAAGTAAATGAGGGTGAGGTTATCGCCCTGATCGGTGCGAACGGCGCCGGCAAAACCACCATCCTGCACACCGTGACCGGACTCGTGCATGCGCGGGCCGGATCGGTGCAGTTCGAGGGGCGGGAGCTGACCAAAACCCCGCCGCATCGGATTGTTTCGATGGGTATGGCACATGTGCCGGAGGGACGGCGCATTTTCCAGCAGCTCTCGGTCTATGATAACCTGAAGCTTGGTGCCTATACCCGTCGTGACCGCGCGGGTATCGAGGAGACGTTGCGGAAGGTGTATCAGCGCTTTCCACGGCTGGAGGAGCGAAAAAATCAGATCGCGGGCACCCTCAGTGGAGGCGAGCAACAGATGCTGGCCATGGGTCGCGCGCTGATGTCGAATCCGAAGATTGTGCTGATGGATGAGCCGTCGATGGGTTTGTCCCCGTTGCTCGTCAACGAGATTTTTGATATCATCCGGGAGATCAGCGCGAGCGGTACGACGGTTCTGCTGGTTGAGCAGAACGCGAAAAAGGCGCTCTCGATTGCGAGCCGCGCCTATGTGCTGGAAACCGGTTCGATTGCGCTCTCTGGAGACGCGAAAGAGCTGATGAATAACGATTCGGTCAAAAAGGCCTATCTGGGCGAGTAGTCCATCGGCCTTCAAATACAGGGAGGGATCGGATATGGCAGACAGCTTTGTGGTGACCATTGCGCGCGGCTACGGCAGCGGCGGCCGGACGATCGGCCGGATGTTGGCGGAGAAGCTGGAAATTCCCTACTATGACCGTGAGCTGCTCCGGATGGCTTCGGATGACAGCGGTATCCATGAACGCCTGTTTGAGCAGGCGGACGAGCGAGTGCGGCCGCGTCTCTTCCGCAGCAGCAACGTCTATTCCGACGAGTTGATTCCGCCGGACAGCGACAATTTCGTTTCGGACGACAATCTCTTCAACTATCAGGCAAAGGCGATCAAAACAGTCGCGGAACAGGGAAGCTGTGTAGTAGTCGGCCGCTGCGGGGACTATGTCCTGCGAGAGCGAAACAACCTCGTGCGGGTGTATGTGCACGCCGACCAGGCGACCTGTGTCCGCAACGTGATGGAGATGTTCTCCCTTCCTCAAAAGGAGGCTGAGCGCCGGATTGAGCGGATTGACCGCCAACGCCGCGCCTATTACCGGTATTATACCGGCCGGGATTGGACAGACGCCGGGAACTATGATCTCTGCCTTGACAGCAGTCATCTCGGCTTTGATAAGTGTGTGGAGATCATCGGAGGTTATATCGACGTCCGATTCCGCTGAACAGTTGACCGGGAGAGAGGGGCATCCTCTCCCGGTTTTATCATTTCGTAAATCTGAGAAGGGCCTGAAGCCAGTTTATGTTAAACACTGCCGAACGAAAGGAACAGTTTTGTCGCGGCCTGCGCTGCGGCTGTCCGGTGATGCTGGGGTATATCCCGGTTTCGCTGGCATTTGCCGTGGCTGCCGTCGGTAATGGGCTGCCGTGGTATATTGTCCTTCTGATCTCGCTTACCAATTTCACCTCCGCCGGTCAGCAGGCAGGTGCAGGACTGCTGCTGAACCGCGCACCGTTTCCGGAGATCGGGGCAACTGTGTTCATCATCAATATCCGCTATATGCTGATGTCGCTGGCATTGTCGCAGAAATTTCCCGGTATGTCGACCGGCAAGCGCCTGCTGCTGGCAAACGGTGTGACGGACGAGATCTTTTTCCTTTCGATGCAGCAGCCGGGCCGCCTGTCCGGTTGGTTTTTCGCGGGACTTTCCTGTGGGCCGTATCTTGGCTGGGTCGGCGGCACGCTGCTCGGTGCCCTGCTCGGCAGTGTGCTGCCTGCTGCTCTGTCCTCAGCGCTTGGCATCGCGCTCTATGCGATGTTCATCGCGATTGTCGCGCCCGCCGCGCGGAAATCGCGTCCGATCGCGATCGTGACGCTGGTTGCCGTGGGGCTCTCCTGCCTCTTCCGCTATGTACCGCTGCTGCGCGGTGCGATTCCCTCCGGTTGGGCGCTGATCCTCTGTGCTGTGGCGGCCTCCGCCTTCGGCGCGTGGCTGTTTCCTCAGAGAGAGGGGGAGACGGCATGAATCCGACGCTTTACTGGTTAGCGGGTGTTGCCGTCATGGCCGTTGTCACCTATATTCCGCGTGTACTGCCGCTGTCACTGCTTCGCCGCCCGGTGCGCAGCCGCTTTTGGCAGTCCTTCCTCGCTTATATGCCCTATGCCGTGCTCGGTGCGATGACCTTTCCGGCTATCCTCGAGGCGACGGCTACGCCGCTTTCTGCCGCAGTCGGCATGGCGGCAGCACTGTTGACGGCGTTTTTTGGCTGTGGACTGCTGCCGGTAGCGCTTGTGGCAACGACGGCGGTTTTTCTGACCGAATGGCTGATGCGACTGGCCGAAACCGGCCTTGTCTGAGAAGTTGGGGTTGCCCCCGGAGGAATTGCCAATGCCTGTATCCCGCCGTCAGCGTCTTGTACGCCTGTTGATCGGTGTCGCCTGCCTCATCCTGCTTGTTGTTTCGCTGATGCCCACCGTCTGGGGTGTCCTGCATTTCGGCGTTTATGTTCCGGCATTGGCCGCGCTGGTGGGACTGCTCGGCAGCCTTTTCTGGCCGTTTATCCGGCGACAGTTTGGCGTTTTCTGGAAGTGGCGATGGTTCCGTGTTCTGTTTGTGCTGGTGGTGCTGCTGCTCATCCTGGTGCTGCTCCTGTTTATCATGGTGTCGGTGCTGATGCTGCGGGCCGCTGCTGCGCCGCCGCCGGAGAACGCGACGGTGATTGTGCTTGGTGCCGCGATCTACGATGATCGTCCGAGCCCGATGCTTGCCGACCGGCTGAATGCGGCCGCGCGCTATCTGGAGGCGAATCCCGATTCAGTCTGCATTGTCAGCGGCGGCCAGGGCGCGGATGAGGACTATCCCGAGGCCACGATCATGAAGCGCTATCTTCTCGAATTGGGGATTGAAGAGGCTCGTGTCATCGAGGAGGCGGCCTCGACCAATACCTATGAGAACATCGAATTTTCTGCCGATATCATTCGGGAGCGGGGACTTTCGGAGATTACGGTGATTGCGACGCAGGAATTTCATCAGTATCGGGCGCAGAAGATGGCGGAAAACGCGGGATTGCGCGGGGTCGGCGCCTGTACCTGTCGGTCGCCGGACTGGCTGCTGCTCGGATACTGGGTGCGGGAATTCGCGGCAATCTGCCGCTTTGCGCTGCCTGTCTCTTATACACATCTCCGAGCC
>ERZ1026998.572-NODE-572-length-12057-cov-3.321196_pt1 | contig 12057 bp, 4 predicted proteins | sample MGYA00519288_ERZ1026998 | MGnify/ENA primary metagenome ERZ1026998 (study PRJEB26926, sample SAMN06164454) | human gut metagenome | biome: ENVO:00009003; feature: ENVO:2100002; material: ENVO:00002003 | host: Homo sapiens | place: USA | collected 2012 ...
GATTCAGAATTCGTTCAGCGATTATCTGCAGGGAAATGTAGATTTTGATAAGGCAAAGGCAAACTTTGAGACAGCAATCAAAGAGCGTTATCCGGATATCACAGAAGTTCAGTGGCCGGAATAAGACCATGACTGCGGAGCAATTTTGCTCCGCAGAACTATTATGGCAGAGAGGGCAAAGGAATGAAAAAAAAGAAAAAAAGTATCAGCTATGGAAAATGGGGACAGATATTTATTCTTCCGTTTTTTATTATCTATTTTATTCCGGATACTGAAGTTGTGCTTCGGTAATATTCTCTAATACTTCGTGAAGATATTTTGCAGCTTCCCAGCGGGCCATCGGAAGATTCATCATCAGATAGTTGCCACAATCTTTAGCGCTGGCTCCGGGTACATCACCTTCATAACCGGCAATGAAGCGGAAGGTTTCCTGCATCAATGGAAGGATATCTTTCGATTCAAGATCACCTTTTACAACCAGATAGTTGCCGGTAAGGCAACCCATCGGGCCCCAGTAGATAATTTTGTCGGCCCATACAGGATGATTGCGCAGGAAAGTTGCAGCCAGATGTTCCATGGTGTGGATGGCCGATGGACTGAGGCAAGGCTCACGGTTCGGCTCCTTCATACGGATATCGAATGTTGTTACGATTTCGTTTCCTACCGTATCTTTGCGTGATACATAAATACCGCGTAACAGACGGATATGATCGACAGTAAAACTTGGGATTTTCTTCATAATCTTCTTGTCTTTTATTATAATTTGTTTGGCAAAGCCTTTAAGAATGTTTCAGTAACATGGAATGAACGGTCGGCCATTTCTCCCCAGAAATTCTGGTACTGTTCGAAATGTTTGTCTGCTCCCGGAGTGTCACTGATAATGCGGAAGCTGATGAAAGGTACTTTGTACAGGTAGCAAACTTGGGCAATCGCAGCAGATTCCATGTCTACTGCAAGACCTTCGGGGAAGTTTCCCTTGATTGTTTCCAGTTCACTGCGATCTGTAATGAACTTATCACCGCTACAGATTAGTCCACCGTGGATGGCTGTTTCTGTATCAAGCGACAGAGCACAGTCGTAAAGTGTTTCATTACCGTCGAAAAAAGTCGGAAGTCCTTGAATTTGTCCGTAAGCATTTCCTTCGCCACACCATACATCGTGATACACAATCTGTCGGCTTGCTACTACATCCATGACTTTAAGGCAAGAATCAATGCCTCCGGCTACTCCTGTACTGATAATGCAGTCAGGTTCAAAATTGCGGATAAGCTCTACTGCTCCGGCGGCAGCATTTACTTTACCGATACCGCATTGCATCAGTATGATTGTATTGTTCTTGATTGTTCCTTCAATGTAGTTAAAGGGACCTTTGGTACATTCTGTCTTGTCTCTCAGTTGGTTTGCCAGTTGCTTCTGCTCTGAAGACATGGCGGTTATGATTCCTATTTTCATATTATTTTTATGATTTTCGATGGCAAAGTTACTATTTTTCATGGACTATTGTGTTATCTTTGCTGCCTGAAAACATTAATTAATAAACTATTTCTGTATGAATCAATTAAAGAAACTTGTCCCTGATATTGTGGCGATTGTACTCTTTGCAATTATATCAGTCGCCTATTTCTTTCCGGCTATTACCGAGGGACGTATCCTGGCACAACATGATGCTGTAGCAGGTATCGGAGCGGGAAGAGAACATCAGGAATACTATGAAAAGCATGGTAAGGCTACCCGATGGACAAACTCATTGTTTAGCGGTATGCCGACTTATCAGCTGGCTCCGGGATATGAGTCGAGTCGTACATTGAACTTTGTTCAGGAAATCTACCGGCTGTTTCTTCCTACCTATGCCGGATATATTTTTATCATGCTGCTGGGTTTTTACATCCTGCTTCGTGCATTCAATTTTAAAGTCTGGCTATCTGCTCTGGGAGCTATTATCTGGGCTTTTTCTTCTTATTTCTTTATTATTATTGCTGCCGGACATATCTGGAAGTTTGTAACGCTTGCTTATATACCGCCTACTATCGCAGGTATGGTTTTGATATATAGAGGAAAATATTTGTGGGGTGGTTTGCTGACTGCATTGTTTGTTGCTTTACAAACCGTGTCAAACCATGTGCAGATGACTTACTATTTCCTTTTTGTCATGCTGTTCATTGCAATAGCCTATGGTGTTTCGGCATGGAAGGAGAAACGTTTTCCGCAATTCTTGAAATCGACTGGAGTATTGGTTGTTGCCGGAATATTGGGAATATGTGTGAATCTGTCGAATATATATCATACATATCAGTACAGTAAGGAAAGTATGCGCGGAAAGAGTGAACTGGTAAAAGAACACTCTGCCAATCAGACCGGAAGTGGACTGGAGCGTGATTATATTACTCAGTGGAGCTATGGTATAGGAGAAACTTTTTCATTGCTTGTTCCTAATGTAAAGGGTGGGGCATCTGTTCCTCTTTCACAGAATGAAACGGCTATGAAGAAAGCAGATCCGACATACATGGGACTGTACAGTCAGATAGGGCAGTACTGGGGTGAACAGCCTGGAACTTCGGGACCGGTATATGTGGGAGCTTTCGTAATGTTCCTGTTTATTATGGGCTGCTTTATAGTAAAAGGTCCGATGAAATGGGCTTTGCTGGGCGGTACACTGTTCTCTATTTTACTATCGTGGGGAAAGAATTTCATGGGACTGACCGATTTCTTTATCGATTATATCCCGATGTACAATAAGTTCCGTGCTGTATCATCTATTCTTGTAATAGCAGAATTTACCATTCCGTTGTTGGCTGTCATGGCATTGAAGGAAGTGATTGAACATCCTTCTGTATTAAAAGAAAAAGCAAAAGCTTTTTATATCAGTCTGGGATTGACAGGCGGACTGGCCTTGTTGTTTGCTGTTGCTCCGCGTGTATTCTTCCCGTCGTATGCTTCGAGCATGGAAATGAGCGCTTTGCAAAACGCTATTCCGGCAGAACAGCTTGCTCCGATCCTGATGAACCTGGAAGATATGCGTGTAGCTATCTTTACGTCGGATGCTTGGAGAAGTTTTGTTATCATATTGATTGGTGTGGCATTACTTTGGGCTTATTGTGCCGGAAAACTGAAAGCCGGGTTGCTTGTCGCTACGCTGACTATATTGTGTCTGGTAGATATGTGGAGCGTGAATAAGCGTTATTTGTACGACGAACAGTTTGTGGCTAAAGGAACAGAGATGCAGCCTTTCCTGCAACCTTCGGAAACGGATAAGAAGATTCTGGAAGACAAGACACTCGATTATCGTGTACTGAATCTGGCTAGCAATACATTTAATGAAAACCAGACTTCGTACTGGCATAAGAGTATCGGAGGTTATCACGCAGCCAAGTTGCGCCGTTATCAGGAAATGATAGAAGAGCATATCCAGGGTGAAATGACTGCCTTGTTTAAAGAACTTCCGGCAGCAGGTGGAGAGGGTCAGAACGGTATCTTCCTCGGAGAAGGTCACGCCATCAAAGTCAAGCCAGTTTTTCCGCGCAATCGTCTCAAAGAAGCTGGTCAGATCATCTCCCGTGGGATCAGGCGCAATATAGTCAAAGCCAATATCCGTGACGAATAGCGCGGTGATCTGGAAAATCATGTCCTCGCCATCCACAGAGAGATAGATATACGGATGCTCCTTTACAAAGTCTGCGTCCATATAACGGTAGAGCTTGGTGAACCGCACACCGTCCGGGTCGCAGTTGCTGGCGGAGTGGCCGAAAATGGTGGTGTTTTTGTCCAGCTTATCCCTGCCGCCGATTTCGTTTTCACAATGGGCATAATAGCAGCCCCACATGGCGTACTCGCCGTTTTCGTCCAGCTTTAGGTAATAGCCGTTGTCCTCCGCCTGCATCACAGGGTCGTCCACCTCCGCACCGGGGATATACAGCCACGCCACGGTGTCGGGATTCTTCGCTCTGGCTTCCGCCAACTCTGCCTGCCTGTCCACCGAGGGGATAACTTCGCCTGCGGGAGTCGCTGATGGCTGAGGCGCAGATGTGCCGAAAGGCGTTCTGCCGGGAATGTCGATAGGCTCCGTCCCTTTCTGATAGCAGCCCATGACTGCCGTGGTCATAGCAACGAGAAGGACAACTATGCAGATTATTGGACGAATGATTCTTGTGATTCTTTTCATAATGCTGTCTCCTTGCCGCGCTGGGATAGCGGCGCAGCTCAAAATGTCATTGATTTGTTTCTTGTAGCGAAAAGAGAACAGCGCAGCGTCAAGGCGAAAAGCCCGTCCGCTGCGCTGTCCGATGTTCGCTTATAGGTTCATGTCAGCCGCTTACTTCTTGCAGCGCCAGAGGAAGGTCACGATCTGCGCTCTGGTGCAATCCGCATTGGGGCTGAATGTCGTGCTGGTGGTTCCCTTGGTGATGTTCTCCTTGACCGCCCACAGTACCGCATCAGCATAGTAGGCGGTGGACTTTACATCGGCAAAGGGATTGGCCGTACCCGCTGCCGGGGACTTCTCGGAACGCCACAGGAATGCGACGATCTGGGCGCGGGTGCAGGTCATGTTGGGGCTGAACGTGGTGTCGCTGGTGCCCTTGGTGATGCCGTTTTCTACCGCCCACAGCACAGCATCGTAGTAGTAGCTGCCCACGGGGACGTCGGTAAACGGCATGGTGCGGGTTTCGGGTTTGGGACTGCCAGCGGTGCGCCACAGGAAGGTCACGGCCTGCGCACGGGTGCAGATGCCGTCCGGGGAGAAATGGGTATCATCGGTTCCCTTGGTAATGCCGTTTTCCACTGCCCAATCCACAGCGTCCTCATAATAGCTGCCGGTGGCTACATCCACAAACACGCCGGTCTGGGGGTTGCCGTTGGCTTTCATAAAGATGACCTCAATGGTATGGGTTCTGCTGACATTCTCAAAGGTGTAGGACTTCACCGCGCCGATGCTCTTGCCGTCGATCTTGACGTTGGAGACGGCGTAGCCCTTATCCGGGGTGATGGTGAAGGTCTGATCCCGGCCCTCGCGGACGCTGACATTGCCGGAGGGAGAAATGGAGCCGCCAGCCCCGGCAGTTGCCTTGATGGTGTAGTAGCTGTAGCCGCTGCCGCCACCGCCTTCATTGCCGCCTGTGCCGCTATTGCGCAGAATCGTCAGCGTGTAGGTTTTAGCACCGATTTCCACGACAATGTCGGTTGTGCCGCTGTTGGGGATGGCAACGGTTGCGCTGCCGCCGGTGGACAGAGCCTGTCCGTTGATGCTCACGGGCTCGCCGTTTCCAGACACCGCTGTGACTAGCGTAGATGTTGCTCCGCTATCATTTTGCAGCGTATAGGTATAGTTCGTTCCGTTGGCGGTAAAATCGCCGAGCCCCACTGCCAGACCTTCAAAGGTCAGAAGGTCATTACCGGGCACTGCGACTCGCACCACTACGCGGGTGCCAAGCTGGGAGAAGGTGACGGTTTCCGTCCGGAAGGTTTCCCCGGAGATGGCACCGCCAATACTGGTCTTTTTCGTTTCCAGAACGGTCCCGGCAGCATCCAGCAGCGTGGCCACCAGCTCTGCGCTGGTCTGAGACTGCAGGCAGTTGTTGCGCAGGGTAATGGCGGCGGTGCTGTGACCGTTGCCGTCGTTCCCCTGTGTCACATCCATAGTCATCCGCTCTCCGGTGCGGGCCAGTGCGCCGGTCATATGGACGCTGGCCTCGCTGTCACTGCCGTCATACTCCGGCAGGCGCTGATTGCTTCCCGTTCCACCGATCTGGCCTTCCGCCCACGCCTCGGCGTACAGATAGGTACCCACATTGGGGATCTCGGTTTTGCCAATGGATGTCATATACCCGCCCAGATCATAGGTCAGGTCCAGTGTAAAGGTTCCCTGATCGATGCGGGCGAGGGCGCTGTCTTCGGAAATGGTAATTTCATTATCGCGAACCGATACGCCGTTTGTGGCGCAGTCTACCGCTGCAGATTGGGTATGCAGATCGTCCGCATAGAACGCAAGCTTCACCTCGCGGTTCTTTCCGCCGGCCAGCGTGGCGGCAGAGGAATTATAGAGGGTCATGCGCACCGTGCGGTTGCCGGCGCTCTCCGCAATCACTTCCATTTGCGAGATGCCAATGTCGGGATAATCCAGATACACTGTGCCGTTTTCGTTGATGCCGCCGGCGGCGGTGATGGTATAGCTCGGGTCGGTCACGCGATCCTTCACATGGTGCCAGACGGTAAGGGTGGTGCTTTCATTGGGCAGCAGTGTTTCCGTAAGGGTGGCGGTTTCCCCGCTGCCAAGGCTGACCGTTAGGTTTGTCACATCGTTCAGCCCGGTGTTGCGGATGGTAAAGCGAATGGGTGTCAGGCTGTTCAGCGCCAGCGTTGCATAATCCACACCGATCTGTTCCACAGCCACCGCATCGGTGATAAAATTAGAGGTAGCAGTATAGAGGATCGTTTCCTCCCCCGGAACGGTCACGCCGCCGATTACCTCTGGGTTTTTATCGTCATACCGGGTTGCCTGAATGGCAGCCTGCACCTGATTGGTGCCGCTGACATAGGCATCAAAGTGGTCAGCCAGCGTGCGATCCGGCAGCTCTGCCAGTTTCAATGGTGCGGAGAGCGTGTAGGTATTTGTGGCATAGCGCAGCTTGGCCGCCTTCAAAATGCCGTGATCTACCGCGCCGTTGGCATCATTGACAGTCTCATTCCAGACGATGGTAAGATCATTGAGGCTGCGATGATCCCCGCTGAGGGAAGCGAAGCGGAAGTCTCCGCCCACGACGGCGTTGCCGCTGCTGGTCAGGGCAGACAGAGAGCCGGGGAAACTGTTGGACATGGTGCCGCTGCCGTCCACAGCTAACAGCTGAATATCGCTGCTGCCGTCTCGGACACTATGCCAACCGATGACAAATCGGTCATCCCCGCTGCCGAAGTTGGCTGCAACGACCTGGGGGTTTTCGTCAAGATTGCTGTCACAGGTCGCCAGCATGGCTGTACCGGGAGTTCCGTCAGCAGCCACGGTACAATAGGCGATCTCGTAGGCGGAGGTATCTCCGGTTCCGCTGCGGTCCAGCGAGTAAACCGCCATAGCGGTTCCGTCGGGCAGCATGGCCGCCTGCAACGCCTTCACGCTGCCAGTAGCACCGTTATAAAGCATTTTGGACTCGCTCCAGGTGCCGTTACTGCTGTCATAGCAACGGTACATGATACAATCTCTGGTCGTGAAGTTCAGCAGGTTGTTGCTGTCCTGCGTACCGGGATCGGGGGTGTAGACGCTGCGCCAGAACACGATGGCCTTGCCGTCGCCGCCCACTGCCGTGGCTGGGGCCAGATCCGGCGTGCCGTCTTTGGTTAGGCGGGTGGAAGTCCATCTTGAGCCGTTATAGACGGACGCTACGATCTCCGTGCTGTTCATCAGCAGGTTTTGCTCTTCCAATGTCACGGAATCACCGGCATTTTTACCCGGCAGGTCGGTGCCCATGCGAACCCAAGCCGCCGCCGCGAAGCTGCCAGTGCCAGACAAAGAAACGCTCGTGTCACCGTAGCCGGGGAACTCTGTGGAAGCGTCAATTTCACTGGAGAGAGTATAGACGCCGCCATTGAGGGTGGAGAAATGCGCCCGGCTGTCGTAAATACTGCTGCTGTTGCCGTCGTTGATGTAGGCCAATACCTTCCCGTCATCGCTGAGCTGTGGATAGGATGTGGGGTTGGCATTGGTCTGGATGTTTTCCAGCCCACTGGTGGAGTTCAGAGAGAACAGCATCATCCGCTGCTGGGGCTGGCCCCAAGTACGGGCATATTGCTCCAGATAGTCCCGGCTTTGGAGCGTTGCACTGCCAGAAGCCACCTGCATTCCGCTCTGGGCCGCCGCCATCCGCAGCGAGGCAAGGCTCAGCCCACTGGTGGCGCTATTCCAGTAGTCATCGATTGTTTTCCAGTTATTAAAAGTCCTGGTGGCTCCAAAGGTTCCGGAGGCGATCACCGCCTCGTAGGAGATAAACAGGAAGCTGGCCACAAATTTGATTCCCACTTCGCTTTGGATCCCCAGGGCCTGACCGTTGATCTGGCGCTTTGTCTCGTCGGCAAGATAGGTGCGGGAAAGGAACTTATTCTGACTATCCACATCCAAATTGCCGAATAGGCCGATCTTCAGCGCCACGACCGAATAGTCAAATCCAATGCCGCCAAACGCGTGGACATAGGCGTTGATACGCAGCGTGGTCAAAAAGTCATTCACTGCCGTGGCCGTGGGATCGCTCCAGGCAAGCTCTGTACCCTCGCCCTGCCGGCCGTAGCGCACTGCGGTACGGAAATCCAGCTGAATGGCACCACCCAGCTCAAAGGTTGCTGTCAACGGCACGGGGCCAGCCATGGCGTTCACGCTGAAGGAGAAGCCCACGCCAACGCCGGCGGTAAAGCCGCCGCCTACGGTGAAAACCTCCCACTCCTTTTTTTCGGCGTTATAGCGGATTTCCGCTTCGTAAAAGCCCTCCAACTGCAAGTTGAGATCCGTGCTGGTGACATTGTCGGCCAAGGAGTTGGCTTTGTATTCCCCCTTGGGATCATAGGTGCCCTTGGCCATCTGGCTCAGGTCCCCGGTACTGGGCACGCCCACTTCCAGGTTCTGCGTCAGCACATTCGCACCCAACGCCACGCCGTCCTCGGAATAGTCCATGTCCTCCATCTCCAGCGTATTGTACCCGGCCCAAATCATGGCACGGAACACGGAGGGATCTTCGCTAGGGGTGATAATCATTTTGAACACGGATGTGTCCACCGGACCGCTCAGATCATCCAGCCGTCCGGTCAGCACCTTGAGAATGTTACTATCGCCCACTCCGCCAAAGTCAACGTCATTCACTCCACTGGAGTCCTTCATCGTCAGCAGAATACCGGTGACGCGCTCATCCTCTGTCACCTTGGGCACTCGGGTCAGATCAACGACCCGGAAGGGCATTATTTTCTCTTGCAGCAGGCTGCCGTTCAGGCTCAGCTGCGTTTTCATACCTACATCCTTGCCGTCGGCGATCCATCCAGAGGTGGTCATGGTGGCCTCGGTGAGGGTCAGATCGTTTTCCGCTACGGGGATGGATGAGAAGGGATACTGCTTGGTACTGCTGCTCTGGGCGGCAGGAAGAACGCCGTATTCGTCCGCCAGCTTGAGACTGTAATTCTTCGCGTCGGTAATATCCTCGCCCCAGAGGAACATGGTGGTGTGCAGGGTTGCTGTTTTAAAGCTGCTGTTAGGGCCAATCTTCCCGGTCGAGCTGCGGACATCCACCTTCTGACCGTTGGCAAGACCGTAATCAACGCTTTGCGCCACAATGAAGGGTTTGTTTTCCTCCCCTTCCGGCACGCACTCCAGAGAGACAACGCCCTCTGCGGTGCGCATTACATCGTCCACGCCCAGCTTGCCGTTGACGGTCAGCAGCAGCGGATAGTACTTGTCGCCGTCAATTGCGCTGATCTCCAGAATGTACTCCAGCTGATCCAGAGCGGAAAGCGCCGTGGTGTTGCTCTCGCCCTTTTCGGCCGACCAGAACTGGGTGGAATCCAGATAGACGGTTATATTTCCCGCCGCATCCGTGGTATAGGTGTCGCCGGTGATGCCGCTGACAAGTGCTCCTGCCGTGGAGCCCAGCAGAGCTGTCTGGCAGTAGCCTCCGTTTTTATAAACGCCGCCGCGAACGGTCACCGTCTTGTTCGCCAGCGGATCGCCGCCCGGCGTGATGAGCGTCACAGATGCCCGGGCGACTCGCCGAAGGCTGAAGGTATTCAAGGGATAAAGCTGCAGTTTTGTGGCATCCCGCTCGCCGGAACGCAGATTTTCTTTATAGATGGTGCCCAGATAAATATCCGCGCCGGAGCCGGACTGCAGAGACACCTCACTGGCGATTCCGTTGGGTTCGTAAAGCGCCAGCACGCCTTCACTGTTGGTCGTGACCGTTTTGGGCACACCTTTGCCGTCGGTGTATTGCAGCGTAGTTTCCGCTGCAGGCGTCAGCTGGAAGAGATAGAACTTATTTTGCAGCGTTTTCGCTGTCACCTGTACATCGGCACGCATGCCCGTGGCGGCATGGGTAGCCGTGACGGTTGCGGTACCGTTGGCCAAGCCGGACAGCGCCATTTTGGTTTCGGGAAGGTAGGAATCAAAGGAGAAGTTTCTGATGTCCTCATACAGTCCGCCCTGCTTGTAGTTGACGGAAATGGCATTGTTGTTGCTGGAGAGCCACCGGATGCCGTCTTTAAAGGAGTTCCATCCGTACTCGTCATAGTTGATGCCTATGTACTCGATCAGCCCCAACTCCTGGCGCAGCTGCAAAATTTCAGCTGTATCAGTGGGCAGGCTGCCGCTGACCTTGGAGGTATTGTCCATGGTCAGCTTAGAAATCGTGTCTCCTTTGTCGTCCTGCACCTTCAGTGCGTCGGCATCGTAGACATACAGGGGGAAGGAGTCGGTGCTGGGAGATTCCTCACCAGGATTCTCCACGCTCAAAACCACTTGATAGGTGTCCTTCAGATTGCCGGCTTGCACACTCTGTAATGACAGGGGGAAGCTCCCGGAGGTGCCGGATAGGCGCTCACTGTCCACCACTTTGGTGGTGGTGTTGTCCTCTGTGACCCGGGTAATGGTCAGCGTGGGCTGCAAAGGGGCGCCGTCAGTGGTGTTTTCCACCGACCAGTCGATATTGACGGCGCCGTCGGTATCCTTGAGGTAAATGCTCTGGGGCGGTGTCAGCTTGGCTGTGGCAGGCGGTGCCTGCACGATGATCCAGGCAAGTGCCGACAGGCGGACGTCCTCACCCCCGGCGTTGGGGTGCGGCATGGAGACCAATACCGTGTAGGCAGGGGTATTGCCGTTGGAGAGCTCGGAGAGCACATTCTCCTCGATCCGCACGCTGTTTTTATCCTTGCCGGCGGTATAAGTCGCAACGGGCTTGCGGCCGCTCAGCGCCGCCTCATTCGCGTAGTTGCCCTCATACAGGTCAATCCTGTAATTGAACTCTTTGTCCGGTGCCATCAGCGCGGCGTTGGAGCTCCACAGCACGGTGGCGGGCTGATTTACCCGCGTCACGATGGACGCGCTGCCGGGGATCACCAGTGCCAGGGAATCGCCTGCCGTCACGGTATAGGGCTGTGACTGGCCCGTCACATCATCGGCAGGGTCCTCAGTCCCGTTGTCCGCCGTAAAGGTAAAGGTGACGGTTCCCACCTTGGTTCCTGTGGTGGCAACAACGCCGGTATCCTCGTTGATGGTGGCAATGAGCGTGTCACTGCTGCTCCATTTGCCGGTGGTGTAGCTTGCCTGCTCACCGCCTTCCCCAAAAACCTCGGCCCTAAGCGTGGGGCGGGTGGTTTCGCCGAGGGAAATCGTATAGTCGGCGTCATTCGCTTCCGGGACGATGGTCACCGTGTGCGCGGAAACTTTCTTTGCCACCGTGAACTGCCGGGTCAGGGGAAGAACATTCACCCAGTCAGGAGCGTCTTTCGTGCCCTCGTTGGCCTGCAGCGTCACCGTATAGGTGCGGGTGTTAGCCGCGGGTGCGATTGCGTAGTCGCTAATGGTGAAGGCTTCCTTCTCTGTGTCCAGATAGACCTGCAGATGGATTGGTTCATCCGTGGAGTTGTCCCTCAGCTCGAGGCGGAAAGGGGCTTCCTTCGGCTCTGTGCCTGCCGGGGTGTGATAATTGCTGTATTTGGTCATGTAGGCCTGCTCCATGTTGGCCTGCATCGTGAAGGATGCCTTGCCGTTGGCGTAGTCGGCGGTCAGTGCGGTGGGAGCGTTGCGCATCAAGACGCTCTTCAGCGTAACGTCGATAATCGAATCGCCTTGATAGAGTGTGGTATCCAGCATATGGCCGAAAACATCTTCCACACCGGTCATACCATTGACGGTGACCGTGGTGTCATCCGCATCCTGCACTGGGTACCAGAGCATTGCCGTGACGCCGTAGTCGTTCATGGAAAGCTCAGCGGCAGTATACTCTTCGCCATTGATAGTCACGGTGGAGTTGCTAAGATTCACGAACTCGCTAAAGGTAACTGTGATGGGCACATGCTGTCCGCTGGCATAGGTTCCCGCCG
>ERZ1026998.575-NODE-575-length-11986-cov-3.857011_pt1 | contig 11986 bp, 11 predicted proteins | sample MGYA00519288_ERZ1026998 | MGnify/ENA primary metagenome ERZ1026998 (study PRJEB26926, sample SAMN06164454) | human gut metagenome | biome: ENVO:00009003; feature: ENVO:2100002; material: ENVO:00002003 | host: Homo sapiens | place: USA | collected 2012 ...
TGTGTATAAGAGACAGTTCGGTTTCTTTTACAAAGGCGTCTTTTCCGTCGCAGTAGCCTTCGATATCGTCCGGATACCGCCCCGCCAATCGCTGCTATAGGCTGCGCACACGGCGTGATGGGCGCGCAGATAGTCCCGGAAGGCGAGATGGCGCAGGATGTCGGTGGTATTGCTGCTTTCGAAGATATGAACCTGATGGGTGCGGTTATCGCCGCCCTTGCGCAGATAGCGGCGGCCGAGAATACCGAATTCCCCCATATATTCATAGCCGAGCGCATCCGCCGGCTGTACCCGTTCCTGCTCATATTGTACGGCCCAATCCGGATCATGAGGAACCACCCGTATTTGCTGCGCCATGTCCCATCCTCTTCTGTCTGTACTTATATGTACTATAGCGCAGATACAGGTAAAACACAAGTGCCGGTTCAGCGTTCGTTTTCGGTTTGGGACGGGTGTTGCAGTCCGAGCGGCTTCCGAAATACCTCGACGGAAATGTCGAGAACCAGAACCAAACGCATCATGGTGAGTGCGCTGGGCGTATGGCTGCCCTTTTCAAGTTGCTGATACCATCGTACAGAAATGCCGACCTTGTCCGCAACATCCTGCTGTGTCCAGCACAGCGCCTTTCGTTTGCGATAGAGTTCTCGGGATAATACACCACAAAATGACATGGTTATACCTCCTTTTACAAGAAGCTTAACCGATTGTGGACATACAGGAAACGAATATATAGTTCGTATTGTATAATTTTGTCAGAAAATTTTGAAAAAAGAAAGAGAATTTAGAGATAAACATTTTTCTATTTTACGAAATGACAGAAAAAATCCCACTTTTCGGAGGGAATTGACTTTTGGGGGAAGAAGAAGTAAAATAATTACACAGAAGAGAGCAATGGCGGGAGGAATTGGAGATGGCAAAAAAAGAGGCGGCAGCTTTTGTGGAGTTGCCGATTGTGGAACAGAAGCAGTACAACACCTATCTGTCACTGACCATACCGTTCTGTGTGCTGGCGACGATACCAAACGCTGTTCCCTGGATCAACGAGCGTTTTATTGACATCTATATCAACGGTAATCAGGATTTCATGTATGCCGGATATGGCTATCAGGAGGATATAGCGGCGCACGAATTGCTGGAGGATCGGAATCTGCAATTTTCGGCGAATGAGGCGGACACGATGGATATCCCTGCCTGTCTGATGCGGCAGATCGAGGAAGAGGGGTGGTATTGCGATATCCGCCTGGATGAGTTCTATCTGCCGACGCAGGATTCCTATGGGCAGGAGCACTATAACCATTCCTCTCTACTCTATGGCTATGATCGGGAAAGCCGGGAGTTCCTCGCCTATACCATCACTCGAGGAGAACGGTTTGCGCGGCTGCGCTATACCTTTGAAGAGGTGGAGCAGGCGTTTCGCTCGACGGTTGCGGACCGGCCGGGAGATATCCATCTCACCCTGCTGCGGCCGAAGCCGCTCGACGCGCCCTATCATTTCTCGATCGAACGCTTCGCGTGCCGTCTGGCGGACTATCTCAACAGCCGTGATCTGACTGAACGGAATTATCATGCCTATATCGCGCTCTACCGGCGGGATGAGAAGGCGCCGTACGGCATCGCGGCTGTGCAGCAGTTTCTCGGGGATATGCAGCAAAAACAGGAATGGGCCTTTCGGGAGTTCCGCAGCATCCATTTCCTCGCCGAGCACAAGCGGGGCATTTGGGAACGGCTGTGCTATGTCTGCGAGACCGCCTCGCCGTTGGAGGAATTTCGTGCGCTGACGTCGCGCTATCGGGAGGTGGCCGACGGCTTTGAGCAGGCGCGGATGCTGTATTTAAAGGGGCAGTATCTGAATTGGGAGGATCCGGCGACGCCCGCGCGCTGGGCGGATATGCGCGAGCGGGTGATCCGACAAATGGAGGAGAAGCTCCTGCTGGAGCAGTCGCTGTTGGCCGAGGCGGCTGTACTGCTGTTGCATCCGGCGCAGCCGAAGCCGGACACCCTGTCGGAGATTAGCGGTGAAGCGGCTGTTTCGATGGAAATCGACACAGAGACGGCGTTGTATCGACACAGCCTGATCCTGCACTGTCGTTGGAATCACCCCCGGCGGCTGGATCGGGTCTGCGTTTCGCAGCGGCGCTTTGCCACTGTTTGGGTGGACGGCGAGGCACTGCCGCCGCGCCCGTCAATGGAGGAGTGCGTGGAAAAGATGATTTGCTGGCGTGTGCGGAAAACCTGCGCACGGGAGCTGACGGTGCGGCTGCTGTCGGACTTTCCGATTCTGCCGGAGGAGACGGTGCTGCGTGTCTATGAGATGAGCCTGAGCTGGCGGCGGCCCGCTGTGGCCTCGAGCAGCTGGCAGCCGGAGGACGGCGAGGTCTTCCAGCCCATGACACCAGACATGGCGGTGGACGGGGAGGAAAAGACCTATTGGAATGCGCGGCCACATTGGCAGCCAGGCGAGACATTTCTCGAGGTGGATTTGGAATCGGAGATGACGGTCAATGCCGTGCTGATCGCGGAGCGGCTGGGAAATCGGCGACTGTGCGGCTATGCCGTGTATGGCTGCGGCGAGGACGGCATGTGGCGGTCGCTTCTGCGGGAAGACGGGGAGCCGGTCGGTGCGTTCCGGCTGCATCGATTCGCGACACAGCCCGTGCGGCGGCTGCGACTGGTCGTGGAGCGGACACTGCCGGATCAGTACGGCTTCGATGAACCGGCGATCGGCCGGTTCGATGCCTATTGTCTGCCGATGAATTGACGTTTTATCTTGGCATGATAGAATGATGGTGGAAAGCAGTGGCTTCGGTTTGGAAAGGAGAGTTCCCGCATGGGGTGGTCTGCACATCCGAGGATTTCAACGTCGACAATATCACGGAAAATGTGTGCTGGCGGGAGACTTCAATCGGGATGGAAAATGTGATCTGGAGGCGTTGTACAAGTATCCGACAGGCTTTGGAATATGGCAGTTCCCGGGCTCCGGCACCACACCCTTTACCCACTGGCAAAAATGGCGTACCTATTGAGCAGACCGTTCTTTTCAGAATCTTTCGAAAAACATCAGAAAGGGCTTGCAATCTGCGGGCAAATGATGTAGAATAATATACACCTCCCAAGGAGGCGTATATATCCGCCCGTGGCGAAGCTGGATATCGCAGTGGATTCCGATTCCAAAGGCCGGGGGTTCGAATCCCTCCGGGCGGACCAAAAGAAGACCCGCACGCAAAACGCGTGCGGGTCTTCTTTTTATCCCTGTTTGTCGAGCGGTGACATTTTTTGAAACAGAAGCCTGTGGTGGAGGTTTTAAATCCCATTTAAAAGTGATCATATGATCTAATCTGAAATTTTTTACCGATAATTGACAAATTTTCTCCAAATTGGTATAATAATCAAAAATAATGTACGGGCGGGGTGGTTTCTTGGATTTTTTAACAGATCGAGTGTTGGCGCATATCAGCGAGGATCAGACCCGTGAACAGCCTTTGCTCGATCATCTACAAAATACCGCCCATCTGGCTGCTGCTTTTTCCGCCGCCTTTGGTGCGGAGCAGCAGGGCTATCTGGCCGGATTGCTGCACGATATCGGCAAATACAGCGAGGAGTTTCAGCAGCGACTGCACGGCGGCGACAGGGTAGATCACTCTACTGCGGGGGCGCAGGAGGCGTGCCGGCATCAACAGCGGCCAGCGGCATTTGCGATTGCGGGGCATCACAGCGGTCTGCCGGATATGGGGGCGAAGCATGATTCTGCGGACAGCGTCACTTTTTTCGGCCGGATGAGGCGAAGTATCCCGAACTATAGCCGCTGGCAACAGGAGCTGTCCTTCCCCGATACACCGTCGGTTTCGTTGCCGCGGGATTCTCTTGCAGTGTCTCTTTATATCCGCATGCTTTATTCGGCGTTGGTCGATGCGGATTATATCGATACGGAAACGTTCATGAAAGGCGAGCAGCCCCGTGGCAGTTATCCTGCCGTCCCGGTTTTGCTCGATCGTCTTAAGTGCTATGTCCGGGAACGCTGGGGTGTCGATATGGAGGCGGCTTCACCGCCTCCGGCGGCCGATGAAACGGTCACACAGCAGTTGAACCGTCGCCGATCCGACATCCTGTGCACCTGCCTGCAACGCGGACTGGCGGGGAAACGGGGACTGTACACCCTGACGGTGCCGACCGGCGGCGGGAAGACGGTCTCCTCTCTGGCCTTTGCGCTGGCCATGGCGGCTGCCCAGAACATGGAACGGGTGATCTATGTCATTCCCTATACCTCGATTATCGAACAGAATGCCGGGGTATTTGCCGAGATTCTGGGAACGGAAAACGTGCTGGAGCATCACGCCGGCGCGGAATATCAGCTCTCGGAGGACGCGGATCCGACGGCTTACCGCAAGGCGCTGGCGGCGGAGAACTGGGACGCGCCGCTCATTGTGACAACAGCGGTGCAATTTTTTGAATCGCTCTATGCCAATCGTTCCTCCCGCTGCCGCAAGCTCCACAATATCGCGAACAGTGTCATCGTTTTCGACGAGGCGCAGACGATACCGACTGTGTATCTCGATCCCTGTGTGGCGGCCATCGCCCGGCTGGTACAGTATTACGGTGCGACGGCGGTACTCTGTACCGCGACCCAACCCGCGCTGGAGTCGGTCTTTCAGAAATTTGCGCCGGAGCTGTCGATGGAGGAGATCTGTCCCGAGCCGGAACAGCAGTACCAGCTGTTTCGACGAACTACGATACAGGATTTGGGCCAAATCGACGAGGAGGCGTTGGCAGAACGTCTCAACGAGGCGGAACAGGTGCTGTGCGTCGTGAACAAACGGCTCACGGCGCAAACCCTGTTCGACGCTCTGCGGGGAGAGGGGAACTACTGCCTCACGACCTTGCTCTATCCCGCCCACCGCAAACGGCTGCTCGCAGAGATCCGGCAGCGGCTGCGGGAGGGACTGCCCTGCCGGGTGGTGTCCACTTCGCTGATCGAGGCGGGAGTGGATGTGGATTTCCCGGTTGCCTACCGGGAGGAGACCGGGCTGGATTCCATTCTCCAGACTGCCGGGCGCTGCAACCGGGAGGGAAGGCGCAGGGCAGAGGAAAGCCCGGTTTTTGTGTTCCGCCTTTTCGATATGTCGCAGAACAAGAAAACAGAGCAGGCAAATGAGACGATACAGCAGGAGAACAGAGCGATACAGCAAAAAGTTCACATGACGCGCATGATTCTGCGGGATTTTGCGGATCCGTCCGGCCCCGACGCCATCCGGCAGTATTTCGAGGGCTGGCGGGCGATTCTCGGCGACGACCAGCTGGACACCCAAAGGATTCTGAAGAAAACCCAGGCACTCGCCTTTGCGGAGATTGCCAGGAATTTTCATCTCATTCATTCGCCGACGCGCACGGTCTATATTCCGCTCGGCGAGGGGGCGACGTTGGTGGAACAGCTGCGCCGCGGCGAACGAAGCCGTTCGCTTTTCCGTCGGCTCGGGCAATATGGGGTCAGCGTGTATCCTGAGCACCTGGAAGCTCTGAACTGCGCGGGGAAGCTCTCGTATCTCGACGAAGACGTGGTGGTGCTGGTAGACACCAGCTGCTACAGCGAGCAGACCGGACTGCTGCTGGATGTGCCGTTCGGACAGTGCTGGACGGTATGAGCGTATACACAGGAAAAAGCGGCAGGGGGTAAGCCCTGCCGCCATTCCACATGTTGCCACACAATACACCAAATTATTTCAATCCACGCCGCCATTCCGGGCGGCGACCAGTTCCTATTATACGGCGCTTGCCTAAAATTGCAAGTGAAAATATTTTTTCATCCGCTATTGACAGGTTAACTTGTGAGGTGTATACTGAAAGCGCGATATACATTACACAAAATTGAATTGAAAGGAGATGAGGAGATGATCCAATTGGAGGTATGGGGGCCCTACGCCTGCTTTTCGAGGCCGGAGCTTTCGGTCGAACGGGTGTCGTATGATGTCCCCACCCCTTCCGCCGCCCGCGGCATCATCGATGCCATCTATTATCACCCCGGCCTGTGCTGGCGGATCGATCGCATCCACGTGCTCAACCCCATCCGGTTCACCAACATCCGCCGGAACGAGGTCAAGAACAAGATCTCGGCCAGAACCGTCCGCAGCGCCATGCAGGGGAGCGGCGAGCCGCTCTATCAGGTCACTTCGCAGGATATCGTCCAGCGCGCCGCCATGGTGCTGCAGGACGTACACTATGTCATCGAGGCGCATTTTGAGATGACCGATCAGGCTGCGCCGTCGGACAATCCCGGCAAATTTCAGGACATCGTCACCCGTCGAATGGCCAGAGGCCAGTGCTTCCATACACCCTATTTCGGCTGCCGGGAATTCCCGGTTTCTTTCCGCCCCTGGCCGGGCGGTCCTATCCCGGCCATCCCCGAGACCCGCGACCTGGGGCTGATGCTATACGATATGGATTTTCGCGATCCCGGCGATATCACCCCGCTCTTTTTCCGTGCCCGACTGGAAAACGGGGTGCTGAACGCGGCAGACTGTGAGGTGTTCCGATGATTTTGCAGGCTCTGGTGCAGCACTATGAGGATTTGCTGGCACTCGGGGAAATCTCCCGCCCCGGCTGGGGCAAGGCAAAGGTGTCCTATGGACTCGAGCTCGCGGACGACGGCACGCTGCTCTCCCTCATCCCGCTCGAAACCGAGCAGCTCCGCGGCAACAAAACCGTGCTGGCGGCTCAGGAGCGGGAGGTGCCCATGCCGGTCAAACGCACCGTCGGCATCTCTGCGAATTTTTTGTGTGACAACAGCGGCTACCTGCTGGGAGCGGATGCCAAGGGCAAGCCGAAGCGCACTGCGCAGTGCTTTGCCGCCTGCAGGGAACTGCACGAGACGGTTCTCGCGGGTGTCCAGTCGGCGGCGGGACAGGCGGTGCTCGCATTTTTCGCGCGCTGGCAGCCGGAGGCGGCGGCCAGTCATCCGGCGCTTGCCCCATACTGGGAGGCGCTGATGAAGGGCGGCAACCTGATCTTCTGGCACAGATACCGACCGGTTTTCGATGACCCGGAGGTGCGGGCGCGCTGGCAGGCGCATTACGACGGCAAAGCCGGTGAGGGGGAAATCCGCTGCCTCGTGACCGGGCAAAAGGCGGCGCCGGAGGAGATTCATCCCGCCATCAAAGGGGTGCGGGGCGCGCAGTCCTCAGGGGCGGCGCTCGTCTCCTTCAATGCACCCGCCTTCTGGTCCTATGACCGGGAATACGGCGAAAACGCCCCGATCAGCGGCTATGCGGCCTTTGCGTATACAACAGCGCTGAACCACCTGCTCGCAGACCGGGATCATGTACAGGTGATCGGCGACACCACCGTGGTCTGCTGGGCCATGGGCGGCCAGAGTGCTTATCAGGATTGCGGCCTCGAGATGCTCAACAGCGATACCGATACTGAGCGGGATCTGCTGGATACACTTCGGAAGCTTGCAAAGGGGCAGAAGGTCGAATGGGACGATACACTGCTGGATCCCGATATGACCTTCTATGTGCTGGGGCTGTCGCCCAATGCCGCCCGACTCTCGGTGCGGTTTTTCTGGCAGAACAGCTTTGGCGCTTTTACACGCAATATACTCGCACATTACGAGCGGCTGGAGATGATTCGACCGGCCTATGAGAAGCGGCCGCGGCTCTCGATCGGATCCATCCTGTGGGAGACGGTCAACCGCAAGGCGAGCAGGCCCGAGCCGCCGCATCAACTCGCGGGCAGCCTGCTACTTTCCATTCTCAACAATACTGCCTATCCCGCCACGTTGCTGAACAACGTCATGCTGCGCATCCGCGCGGAGAAAGAGATCAGCTGGGGGCGAGCGTCGATCGTGAAGGCCTATTACTTGCGGAACACAAATTCAAACTGTCCGGAGGAGATTTTGATGGAAAAGTGCAACGAACAGTCGAGTTACATGCCCTATGTGCTGGGACGGCTCTTTGCGGTGCTGGAGGCGCTGCAAAGGGCGGCCAATCCCGACATCAACACCACGATCAAGGATCGCTATTTCAATGCTGCCTCCACAATGCCGGAAATGGTCTTTCCGACCATCCTTCGTCTGGCACAGAATCATCTGAAGAAGCTGAAAGATGGCCAGAAAATTTACTATGACAAACAGATTACGGAGTTGATGGCCAGAATCACTGAGACATATCCCGCACGAATGGATCTGCCGGAGCAGGGCGCTTTTCAGATCGGCTATTATCATCAGGTACAAAAAAACTACACCAAAAAGGAGGACAAGTAAATGTCTGCACCCATTCAAAATCGCTATGATTTCGTGATTCTCTTCGATGTGGAGAACGGCAACCCCAACGGCGACCCCGACGCCGGTAACATGCCCCGGGTGGATCCTGAGACGGGAACCGGACTGGTCACAGACGTCTGCCTGAAACGGAAGATCCGCAACTATGTGGAAACGGTGCGCGAGGGAGACGAGCACTGTCAGATTTATATCAAGGAACAGGTTCCACTCAACAAGAGTGACCAAAAGGCGCTGGATCATCTGGGGGTCGTCGGCGACCTCAAGGCCGCCAAAAAGGACGATGCCGAGCTGGATCGGAGGATCCGGGATTACATGTGCGAGCATTTTTATGACATCCGGACCTTCGGCGCGGTGATGACCACCTTTGTAAAGGGTGGCCTGAACTGCGGTCAGGTGCGCGGGCCGGTGCAGCTGGGCTTTGCCCGCTCGGTTGATCCGATTGTGCCGCAGGAAATCACCATCACCCGTGTTGCCATCACCAGGCCGGAGGATGCCGAAAAGAAAAACACGATGGGCAACAAGTACATCGTCCCCTATGGCCTCTATCGGGCGGAGGGCTATGTCTCGGCGAACCTGGCCCGCAGGACCACCGGCTTTTCCGAGGAGGATCTGGCACTTTTGTGGGAGGCGATCCTCAACATGTTCGAAATCGACCACAGTGCCGCCCGGGGCAAGATGGTGGTGCGGGAGCTGATTGTCTTCCGCCACGACTCCGAGCTCGGCAACGCGCCGTCCTATCGACTCTTTGAGGCGGTACAGGTGACGCGCAAGCCCGATGTGAAGATCCCGCGCTGCTATGGCGACTATACCGTCACGGTGCCGGACACCCTGCCGGAAGGGGTCACCTGCACGAGGATGTGCTGATGGACGGGCGAGAGGAGGAGTATCTCGCCATGTCCGGCATCCAGCACTTCTCCTTCTGCCGACGGCAGTGGGCCCTGATCTGTCTGGAACAGCAGTGGGCGGAAAATTTGCGCACAACCGAGGGCAAGCTCGAGCACGACCGCTGTCACGATGAGGGCCTGTCCGAAAAGCGCGGTGATCTGCTGATTGTGCGCGGCATGCGGGTGATCTCCCATCGGCTGCGTCTCACCGGCAACTGTGATGTGGTAGAGTTTCGCGTCTCTGCGGACGGCGTGCCGTTGCAGGGACGGGAGGGTTGCTGGCAGCCTTTGCCGGTCGAGTATAAGCATGGCCATTCCAAAGAGAATGATGCCGACCGTCTGCAGCTCTGTGCACAGGCGATGGCGCTCGAGGAAATGTTGGTCTGCGAGATTCCCGGTGGCGCGCTCTTTTATCAGGAGACCCGCCGCCGGGAGCCGGTGACGTTCTCGCCGGAGCTGCGCGCGCTCACCCAAAAGATGGCGGCGGAGATGAACGACTGCTTTGTCCGCGGCCATACACCGAAGGTGCGTCCCGGCAGGCACTGTAACGCCTGCTCACTGAAAGAGCAATGCCTGCCCCGACTCTGCGGCAGGCTGGATGCGCAGCGGTATATCCGGGAACACCTGTCCGGTGGGGAGGGTATATGAGACATCTGCTGAACACCCTGTTTGTACTGACCGAAGACAACTATCTGGCGCTGGAGGGAGAAACCGTTGTGGTTAACCGCCGCGATGCCGAGCCGGTTCGGTTTCCGCTGCATACCCTGGAGGGCATACTGTGCTTCACCTATCCCGGTGCCAGCCCGGCGCTGATGGGGGCCTGTGCGGAGCGGGGCATCGATCTCTGCTTTTTCAGTCCGCGCGGCAAATTTCTGGCGCGGACGACCGGTGAGGAACGGGGAAATGTGCTGCTTCGGCGGCAGCAATACCGCATTGCCGACAACGAGGAGGCGAGCTGCCGGTATGCCGCCGGGTTTCTGCTGGGCAAGGTCTATAACAGTCGATGGGTTCTCGAGCGTGCCACACGGGATCATCCCCAGCGCGTACCGGTCGAACGGCTCAAGGAGCTGTCTGCCCAACTCGGGGCGGCGCTGCCGTCCATCCGGGACTGCCGGGAGCCGGAACAGCTTCTGGGGCTGGAGGGGGAAACCGCCAAAGGCTATTTCGAGGGCTTCAGCCATCTTGTATTGCAGCAGCGGGAGGAGTTCGCGTTTCATGGCCGCAGCAGGCGGCCACCGCTCGATAACATCAACGCGTTGCTCTCGTTTGCCTATACCCTGCTGGCGCGGGAATGTGCTGCTGCGTTGGAGGGGGTGGGGCTGGATCCCTATGTCGGCTTTCTGCATCGGGCGCGGCCGGGACGAAGAAGTCTCGCGCTGGATCTGATGGAGGAGCTGCGGAGCGTATATGCCGATCGGCTGGTACTCAGCTGTGTCAACCAGAAGAGCATCAACGCCGGTCACCTGCAAAAGCAGGAAAATGGCGCCGTGCTGCTGACCGATGAGGGACGTCGGGTTTTTCTGGCAGCATGGCAGCAGAAGAAGCAGGAGCAGATCACTCACCCGTTTCTGGGAGAAAAGCTGCCGTGGGGGCTGGTGCCGCATGTACAGGCGCTATTGCTCGCGCGTACACTTCGCGGGGATCTGGAAGAGTATCCGCCGTTTTTCTGGAAGTGAGGAGAGGGGATATGCTGGTACTCATCACCTATGATGTCAATACCGAAACACCGGCCGGCCGCCGCAGACTGCGGAAAATCGCCAGGGTTTGCGTCGACCATGGCCAGCGTGTGCAGAATTCCGTATTCGAATGCCTGCTGGATGCCGCGCAGTTTGCCGCGCTCAAAGCGGAACTGATCCGGCTGATGGACCCAAAACAGGACAGCCTGCGATTTTATCAGCTCGGCAATCGTTATCAGAATCGTGTGGAGCATGTTGGTCTGCATCCCGAATTTGCACAGGATGATTTGCTGCTGGTATAGGCTGGTGCGAACGGGAAGTGATCATGAAATCCTTTGGGGGTTCGCACTAGGAATATCTGCGATTTTTCCCGGAAGGTTTCCCGGACGCGGCCCATAGCATAAGAAAATTGTGTATTTTGATGCATGAGCGCATCAAAATCAGGGGAAGATTCTCCCTTTTTGCTGTCGCCCTCCGCACGGAGGGCGTGGATTGAAATCGGTTACAACATCTTGGCGGCAATAATCTTTGAAAAGTCGCCCTCCGCACGGAGGGCGTGGATTGAAATAAAGCTATCTGCTTGTCGAGCAGGTGACGCACAAGGTCGCCCTCCGCACGGAGGGCGTGGATTGAAATCAGGAACCGGTGCCCTTGTGCGTCAGCGATGTCGTCGCCCTCCGCACGGAGGGCGTGGATTGAAATGGCCGAAAAGTGTCCGTCAATCGCGGATGTCCGACTGTCGCCCTCCGCACGGAGGGCGTGGATTGAAATACTTTTGGAGGGATTCTAATGCATTTAGATATATAGTCGCCCTCCGCACGGAGGGCGTGGATTGAAATGCGTATCGTCTGTTGACCTCCACGCTGGTGTGCGTGTCGCCCTCCGCACGGAGGGCGTGGATTGAAATCCGGCTATACAAGTGGGGGAGACCGTCTTGCTTTGTCGCCCTCCGCACGGAGGGCGTGGATTGAAATGGCAATATGCCAAACTCTGTCGGTCGCAGATCGTGTCGCCCTCCGCACGGAGGGCGTGGATTGAAATCATCGGATTCACCGGTATCGATGACCAGGGTGCAGGTCGCCCTCCGCACGGAGGGCGTGGATTGAAATGTCTATTATGGATCTGCCATCCTCACCGAGGAGGCGTCGCCCTCCGCA
>ERZ1026998.576-NODE-576-length-11979-cov-3.581349_pt1 | contig 11979 bp, 10 predicted proteins | sample MGYA00519288_ERZ1026998 | MGnify/ENA primary metagenome ERZ1026998 (study PRJEB26926, sample SAMN06164454) | human gut metagenome | biome: ENVO:00009003; feature: ENVO:2100002; material: ENVO:00002003 | host: Homo sapiens | place: USA | collected 2012 ...
CCCACGCTGAGCACATCGCTCGCCTGCTTGACCATGCCGCCGCGACGCAGCAGTGCGCGGCAGCGGCTGGCGAGCTCCATGAGCGAGAAGGGTTTAGTCAGGTAATCGTCGGCACCGCCATCGAGCGCCATCACCTTGTCGAGCTCGGTGTCCTTGGCGGTAAGCATCATGATGGGCACCGTCGCCGTCAGGCGGTCGGCGCGCAGGCGGCGCATAATCGCCAAACCATCGGTATCGGGCAGCATGATGTCGAGCAGGATGAGATCCGGCAGGCGACCGAAGCCGCTGCCCTCTTCGGCGTGGACGCGGTATTCCTCCATCCGTCGCTCGAGAACCTCCCGCATCGCGCCGTAGTCATCCGCGGCGAGCGCTGTCCGGATCGAAAACCGCCGGTAGGCAGCCTTCAGCGGCCGCCCGTTTTCAAAGACGACCATACCCGCGACCGGTTCGCTGCCCGCTGTGTGGGAGATATCGTAGCATTCGATATAGGCGGGCGGCTGAGCCAGCCCGAGCAACCGTGCGAGCTCATCCAGCGCCGCCGCGTCCCGCCCGGCCATTCCCGCCTGTTGCGCGATGCGCTCGGCCGCGTTGTTGCGGCACATCTCCACGAGATGAGCCTGCTCACCCTTCTGTGGCTGGACGATATGCACCCGATGCCCGGCCTTTTCTCCGAGCCACTGCTCGAGCAGCTCAGTGTCCTCCAGCTCGCCGTCTACCGTCACCTGTGGCGGTACTGTCTCGCGCAGCGAGTAGTAGCGCCGCAGGAACTCTGCGCGGGCGGCGGGGGCGTCCGCCGCCTCGTCGATCAGAAAATGCTCGCGATCATAGAGGCTGCCGCCTGTGAAGCGGAACACCTCGAAGCAGGCATGGCCGCTTCCCTGAGCGAGGGCGATGACGTCCTGCTCCTCGACGCGGGACATGACAACCTTCTGTTTGCCGCCGATGCGCCGAATCGCGGCAATCCGGTCGCGCAGCCGTGCCGCCTTCTCAAATTCAAGATTCGCCGCGGCTTCCTCCATCCGCTCGTTCAGCAGCGAGAGCATTTTCGCGCTACCCTTTGTCAAAAATTCGAGGGCGCCGGACAACCGCTCCTCATAGTCCGCCTCGCTGATACGCCCGCTACAGGGCGCACAGCACTGGCCGATGTAGTGGTTGAGGCAGGGACGTTCGGTGCGGAGCCGACCGCCGCGGACAAACGGGCGGGTACAGGTCGGCAGCGCGAACACCTTGCAGGCCTCGTCGACCGCCTCACGGACAGCGTAGGAGCTGATATAGGGGCCGAGATACCGCGCGCCGTCGTCGAACCGCTGCATCGCCGCCGTGATGCGGGGATAGGGCGGAGGAGAGACGCGGATATAGTGGTAGCCCTTGTCGTCCTTCAGCAGAATGTTGTATTTCGGAGCGTACTGCTTGATAAGTGAGCATTCCAGCACCAGTGCCTCGAACTCGCTGTCCGCGAGGATATAGTCGAAGTGGTCGACCTGGGCGACCATCTGCCGGACCTTGTCGGTGTGACCGGTGTCCGATCCGAAATACTGGCTGACGCGATTTTTGAGCGCCTTGGCCTTGCCGATATAGATGATGTCGTTCTGGGCGTTTTTCATCAGATAGACGCCCGGCTGAAGCGGCAGCGCCATCGCCTGTCGACGGAGCTGGGGCAGCTTCGGATTGCGTTCATGCACGCGGCGTCCCTCCTTTGATCATCACTGGCCCACCAGCTTCGCCATCGAGCCCACGAGATTCGAACTGCGGGTCGCGGACATATTGTTGACAAACAGCACGTCCTGAATACCATTCTTCTTGACAAATTCGGTCAGATCGCCGTTGTAGTAGCGATAGTCGATGACATAAACGGTCTGATAGTCGGCGACGAGGAAGGGGACAAAGGCATTGCCGTAGGATTCCTTGATGACAACACAGGAGGAGCCGTCGGTGCGGTCCTGGTTTTGAATCACCGTGAGGGGATTGTCGCCGCCGATGAAGGTGTTGTATTTGCTGCTCGAGGCCCAGCCGGAGACATCCGAGATCACCGGCCAGTCGCGGGTCGCGCCGCTGCGGTCGGTGAACTGCATCGTGGCGCGGCAGGGCGGCAGATAGGCAGTCACGATATCCGGGTTCGCGGCGAGCGACGGAGTTTTGTACTTTGTATAGAACGAGCCGAGAAAATCGGGGAAAACTTTGGTCTGGTAGCTCTCGAGCGCGGGTGCAGTCATCCCTTTCGCGGCGCAGAACTGGGCGTAGGCATAATAGGCGCCGGTCGCGGTCCAGTGATGGTCGGTGCGGAAATAGAGGTATTCGTTGCGGTGGGCCCGCAGCGTGTCGAAGAGATCGATGGTTTTGACACGGGAATCCATCGAGCCATAGAGATACTGGATGGCCTTGAGCTGGTCGGCGGACTTCGCGCTCTGGCGGACGCTGTCGTCCAGCACGATGTCCATGCTGGTCGGAATCAGCAGATCGTAGACCGTGGCAGTGCCGTCGAGCCTGGCGGCGGCACGGTTAACCAGCTCGATGTAGCTGTTGGCGGCTGCCGTGCTGAAGCCGTAGTATTCATAGCCCGCATCGCCATAAACGAGGATCGCGCCGAGATCCTGCGTATTGATCTCGCCGGAGGGAGGCGGCGCGGTGGGCTCGATGTCCTTTGAGGGAGGCGCCGTTGTGGTGGATTCCGGCTGGGTGGTGATGTCCGTTGTGGTGGATTCCGGCTGAGAGCCGGTGGTGGTGGCGCCGGTCGTCGAGGAGGTGTTGTCTGCGGGGCGTGTGGGGACGTCGGGAATCTCATCGTCGTCGAAATTGGCGCCCCCCTGGTCATGAATCTCAACCGGGTGCAGACCGTAAGCCGACTGGACATAGCCGTTGACGGTCACGAGCTGATCCCGGAAGGGGAAGGTGTCGGAAAACCAGGTGTCGATTGCCTCGAAATAGCTGCCGTCGAGCAGCGCCTCGAGTGAGAAAGCGGGGAACTTCGCGAGCTCCCGCTTTTCGCTCTCGGAAAAGGTGGGGCGCAGCGGCAGTATCAGCGACAGGACGCAGCCTGCTGCCAGCAGCAGAAAGAAGGCCAGTGCTTTGGCAGCCGGGTATTTGGGTGCATATTGCTCCTGCTCCAGCCGGGAAGAGAATTTCAGCGATGATTTCATGGATGACAGCCTCCTCTCAGAACTGGAAATACAGGAACGGGTTGTAGCTGTCGCCGACCAGCGCGATGGTCGACAGCGCGAGCAGCAGCACCGGCGCTGCCACCTGCGTGACCGCCGTGACCCGATGGGCGGCACGGCTGTGCGGCGCGGCCTTTTGCAGGTGGGCGCTCACGTTGCGCAGCAGCGGGGTCACCGCCAGTACGGCGATGATCAGGAAAAACATATAGTTGAGCCAGACGGTCCCGGCCTCAAAAGAGGTGAAGGAATTGCCGTTGGCGCAGAAGAGTCCTTTGGTGACGATCCAGGCATTCGAGAGATGGCGGAACCGGAAGAGAATCCAACCGAAGAACACGACAGCCAGCAGATAAAACCGGGAAAAAACACCGGGAAGCCGGTCGAGCACACGCTTGAAGAACAGCTTCTCAAGCGCGAGGAAGATAAAGAAATAAAGACCCCAGAGCACAAAGTTCCAGCTCGCGCCGTGCCAGAGTCCGGTCAGCGCCCAGACGATCAGCAGATTGAAAATGGTGCGGGGCAGACCGCGTCGGCTGCCGCCGAGCGGGATATAAACATAATCGCGGAAGAAGGAACCGAGTGAGATGTGCCAGCGGCGCCAGAACTCCGTGACCGAGCGGGACATATAGGGATAGTCGAAATTTTCACGGTAGTGGAAGCCGACCATGAGCCCCATGCCGATCGCCATGTCGGAATAGGCGGAAAAGTCGAGGTAGATCTGAAGCATATAGGCGAGCACGCCGAGCCAGAGCAGCAGTGCGGGCTGACCGAGCAGCTTCTCGGCATTCGCGGCGGCGGCCTCTGCGGTGGTGTTCAGCCCGTCCTCCAGCAGGAACCGGTCGGCGAGCAGGCCGCAGGTATTGGCGAGCAGCGCCTTTTTGCCGAGTCCGACGGTGAACCGTGTGATGCCGCGGCTGACATCTCCGAGCGTCGACCGGCGCATCAGAATCTCGTCCGCGACGTGCTGATAGCGGACGATTGGGCCCGCGATGCACTGGTGGAAGAGGCTGACGTACATCAGCAGATGGAAAAACTGTTTTTGAGCGGGCACTTCGCCGCGGTAGACATCGACAACATAGGTGAGCAGCTGGAAGGTGTAAAAGGAGATGCCGATCGGCAGCAGGATCTCCGGCACGACCGAGGGAAAGCCGGTCAGCGTTTGCAGATTGCCCATCAGGAAGGTACCGTATTTGAAGATGCCGAGCAGGCCGAGATCAACGACACACGCGGCGACCAGCCCGATTTTGGAAAGCGGGGTGCCGCTGCCGCGCTCGATCAGCAGCGACAGCAGCCAGTCGGCCAGTGTCATCCCGACCAGCAGCAGCACGTATTTCGGCTCGCCCCAGGCATAGAACAGCAGCGAAAAGATCAGCAGTACCATGTTCTTGGCACGGATGGAGCGCGCCAGTACATAGAACAGCAGATTCAATGGCAAAAACAGATAGACAAACAACAGGTTGGAAAAAACCACACAAACACTCCCTCGACCAGTCGGACAACAACGTTTATTACATATAAGAATAGAAAAAAAGGAATCAAAAGTCAATGGCAGAAAGCGGGAAAATTGCAAAAATTTCAGGAATAGCGGGGGAATGTGCCGAGAGACGCTTCCCCTTTTTGTGCATTTTACCACTTTACTTTGCTAGCAGAATACCGTATACTGAATCCAACTGATCTATTTATAGTGAGAGGGGTAGATACATATGAAAAAAGTGCTGTCTGTTCTGACGGCGGCGTTGATGGCGATGGCGCTGTTCAGCGGGTGTAGCCAGAAGCCGGTGGAGTATGTCGTGCTGGAGGATGCGCTGTCTGATGAGGAATATGCGATTGCGTTCCGCAAGGAAGACAAGACGCTGCGTGACGAGGTGCAGCGTCTGCTCTGCGAGATGAAAAAGGACGGCAAGCTCGCCGAGATCACGACGACCTGGTTCGGCAAGGACACGTCGGTTGTGCCGGACAGCTTCGAGCCGAAGGCCGGGGAGGCCGACGATTCTCTGCAGAAGATCAAGGACGCGGGCGTTTTCAAGCTCGGCCTCGACGATTCGCTGCCGCCGATGGGCTTCCAGGATAAGGACGGCACCATCATCGGCTATGACATCGACCTTGCCCGCGAGGTCTGCAACCGTATCGGCGTCAAGCTCGAGACGGTGCCGATTAACTGGACTCGCAATATCGACGAGCTCAATGCCGGCAACATCGACTGTATCTGGAACGGTCTGACGGTCAACGCCGAGCGCGACGAGAAGACCTGCCTGACCGAGCCGTATCTCGAGAATCAGCAGGTGGTGGTGACGCTGAAGGATTCCGGGATCAATAAGCTGGATGACCTGAAAGGCAAGCGCGTGGCGCTCCAGGCGGGTTCGACCGCGGTCGAGGCGCTGGATGGAAAACCCGATGTCAAGAACAGTCTCGCGGAGGTCTCGGAGATCGACAACAACGTGCTCGCGATGTATGAGCTTCGCCAGAAGACCAGCGACGCGGTTGTGATGGACGAGACAGTGGCGCGCTACTATATCGGCCACCTCAATGAACTTGAGGATACCGTGAGCAAGGCCGACTAAACGAAGAATGGAAAAAGACGGGCGGAACCGCACGGATCAACGGTTCCGCCCGTTGCTGTTGAAACCCGGGAAAGGAGATGCCGCCCCATGGAACCGGCGGAAATCTGGAATCTGGTCCAGCGGATGGCGGTCACGTCCGTGACAACGCTGGAGCTCTTTTTCTTCACTCTGCTGTTTGCTCTGCCGCTCGGCATGGTGCTTGCCTTCGGTCGGATGACAAAATTTTCTCCGATCCGTTGGCTGACACAGGTCTATCTGCTCGTGATGCGCGGAACGCCGCTTATGTTGCAGCTGATCTTTTTCTTCTATGCCACGCCGCTCACATACTGGTTCGGCCTCAGCCGGCTACAGGTCGCGATTGTAGCCTTTATCTTCAACTACGCGGCCTATTTCGCCGAGATCTACCGCAGCGGCATCGAGGGGATCCCCGCTGGACAGTATGAAGCGGCGAACGTGCTCGGCTTTTCGCGGCGCCAGACCTTCTTCCGAATCGTGCTGCCGCAGGTCGTGAAGCGCATCCTGCCCACGATGGGCAACGAGTTCATCACGCTGGTCAAGGACACCTCGTTGTCCCTTGTGATCGGCGTGGCCGAGATCACCTCTCTCGCCAACAAGGTGCAGGCAAGCGCGGTCTCATTGATACCGGTTGTGGTCGCGGCGGCGTTCTATCTGGCAATGAATTTTGTGGTCGCGCGCGGGTTCGCCTTCGCGGAGAACAAGCTGAGCTATTATCGCTGACGGCGGGAAAGGGGAATTTTCGATATGGCTGTTTTGACAGCGGAGCATATCCGCAAGTCCTTTGCAGACAAGGTGGTGCTGGACGATATCTCCCTCGAGGTCGGCGAAGGGGAGGTCCTGTCGGTGATCGGGCCGTCCGGTTCGGGCAAATCGACCCTGCTGCGTTGTCTGACCCTGCTCGAACGGGTGGATCGGGGCGATATCCGCTATGGCGAGCTCTGCATGGTGGCAACCAGGGGGGAGCGGGGCGTTTATTCCCCCGCCGCGACGCTCCAACAGATCCGCCGTCGTTTCGGGCTGGTGTTCCAGAACTTTCATCTTTTTCCGCATTTCAACGTCCTGCGGAATATCACCGAGGCGCCGGTCTGCGTCGGCGGGAAAAATCGGGCGGAGGCGCGCGATGAGGCGATGGTGCTGCTCGAGAAGGTCGGTCTCGCCGACCGCGCGTCCGCCTATCCCTGTGAGCTGTCCGGCGGCCAGCAGCAGCGGGTGGCGATCGCCCGCGCGCTTGCGATGCATCCGGCACTGCTCTTTTTCGACGAGCCGACCTCGGCGCTCGACCCGGAGCTGACCGGCGATATCCTGAAGGTGATCCGCTCGCTCGCGGAGGAGCATATGACCATGGTGGTCGTGACCCATGAGATGGCGTTTGCGCGGGACGTCTCCGACCGCGTGATTTTCATGGACGGCGGGGTCATCGTCGAGCAGGGCGATCCCCACCAGGTGATCGCCAACCCGCAGAACGAGCGCACCCGAGCATTCCTCAACCGCTTTCTCGAAAGCGGCGTCGCCTTCTCGGAATAACGGGATGCGGACGCTGTATGTGAGTGATCTGGACGGCACGCTGCTGAATCCGCGGGCCGTCCTTTCGCCGTTTTCCGCTGCGATTCTGCGGGAACGGATCGAGACGGGACTGGATTTTACAGTAGCGACCGCCCGGACGGCGGCCACGGTGCTGCCGCTGATGCGGGAGGCCGGGCTGCGGCTGCCGGTCATCCTGATGAACGGTGTGCTGATCTATGATATTGCCCGCGATATCTATACGCAGGTGCTGACGATCGGGGAGACGGCCTGCCGGGAGGTGTTCGCGCTGCTGCGGGCGCGGGGCGTGACCGGCTTTGCCTATACGGTCGAGGACAACCGAATGCACACCTTTTATGAAAACCTCGACGCACCCCACCGACGCGCCTTTTATGAGGAGCGGCGGGAGCGGTACCACAAGGAGTTCACCCATATTCCGGATTTCGCGGCGCTTGCCGGCCGCCCGGTCGTCTATCTGTCGCTCTTTGATCGCGAGGAGGTACTGCGGCCGGTGCGGGAGGCGCTGGCTTCGCTGCCGGTACACTGCGAGTTTTACCGCGATATCTACGACCCGGCGCTGTGGTATCTCGAGCTGAGCAGCCCGCAGGCGGCGAAGAGCCGTGCGGCGCTTCGGCTGAAGGAGGAGGGCGGCTTTGACCGGCTGGTGAGCTTCGGGGACAATTTCAACGATCTGTCGCTCTTCTCGGTGAGTGACGCGGCCTATGCGGTGGCGAATGCGCGGCCGGAGGTACAGGCGGCGGCGACTGCCGTGATCGATGGAAATGACCGGGATGGGGTGGCGAGATGGCTGAGAGACAACACATAGTGCACCCGCTGGAGCCGGTGTATGATGCAGATTCCCGGGTGCTGATTCTCGGGACAATGCCCTCCCCCCGGTCGCGGGAGGAGGGGTTTTACTATGCACATCCGCGCAACCGGTTCTGGCCGGTTCTGGCGGCGGTGTTCGGCGAGCCGGTTCCGGAGACGACGGCTGCGCGCCGGGCTTTTCTCCGGCGGCACCGTCTCGCGCTGTGGGATGTGCTGGCCTCCTGTGAGATCACCGGGGCGGCGGACGGCAGTATTCGCTGTCCCGTCCCGAACGATATCGCCGGACTGCTCGCCCGGACGCGCATTCGGACGGTTTTCACAACCGGCCGGCAGGCGGCTGCGCTCTATCGCCGCCTGATCCAGCCGAAGACGGACCGGGAAGCGATCGCGCTGCCGTCGCCCAGTCCGGCCAACTGCGCCTGCTCGGAGCAGGCGCTTATTCAGGCGTATGCGGCGGTGCGCGCCGCCTGCGATTCGGACGAAGGAGGAGAGAAGCTGTGAAAGAGCCGGTCTGTATGGTGGTGGGAGCCGGGGAGTTCCGGGAGACGGCGCTGCCAATCGGCCCGCGCGATCTGCTGATCGCGGCGGACGGCGGCGCGGATTATCTGCGGGCGATCGGGCTGACGCCGGATGTTCTGATTGGAGACATGGATTCGCTGGCGGGGGAAACCGCCACCGAGACCATCCGGCTGCCGAGAGAGAAGGATGACACCGATATGCGGGCGGCGCTGCGACTCGGCTGGGAACGGGGGTATCGCCGTTTCCGAATCTACGGGGGACTCGGTGGACGGCTGGATCACACGCTGGCCAACCTGCAATGTCTCGCAGATATCAGCGCCCGCGGCGGCCGTGCCTGCCTGCTCGGGGACGATATCACCGTAACCGCCGTGACGAACGGCGTGTTCGAGCTGCCGCACGGACGGCGGGGTGTTGTCTCGGTTTTTGCGGTGAGCGACCGGGCGGCGGGGGTCGCCATCCGCGGGTTGCGTTATGAGCTGGAGGAAGCGCAGCTGACCAGCCGGTTCCCGATCGGCGTCAGCAACGAGAGTGACGGGACAGGCGGTCGCATATCCGTAGCGGACGGCACGCTGCTGATCCTGTATCCGAGAGGGGAGGAGCCGGATTGAAGGCGGTGATTTTTGATCTCGACGGTACGCTGCTCGACTCGATGGGCGTCTGGGCGCAGATCGACCGGGATTTTCTGCAAAAGCGGGGACTGCCGGTCCCGGCGGATTATACCGGGGCCGTCGCGTCGATGAGTTTTCGCGAGACGGCGGACTATACGATCGCGCGGTTTTCGCTGCCGGAATCGCCGGAGGCCGTGATGCGGGAATGGTATGAGATGGCGCGGGAGGCCTACGGCGAGCGGGTGCTGCTCAAGCCGTTTGCGGGCGATTATCTCCGCCGCCTGAAGGCGAGGGGACTGCTGCTCGCGACCGCGACCAGTCTGACAGACGACCTGTCGGTTCCCGCACTGCGGCGCAACGGGGTGGCGTCGCTGTTCGATGCGACCTGCTGCACCGCCGAGGTGGGCCAGGGCAAATCCTCGCCCGCCGTGTTTCTCCGGGCGGCGGAGAAGCTCGGTGTCGCGCCCGCGGACTGCCTTGTGTTTGAGGATATCTGCGCGGGGGTGCTCGCCGCGAAGCGGGCGGGCATGACGGTGTTCGGGGTGTTCGACCCGGCCGCGGCAGAGGAGGAAGCGGCCATTCGCGCGGCCGCCGATGGCTACATCCGTGATTTCCGCGACGCCCCGTTCTATAATGGCTAAATGGAGAAAAGGCAAAACAGCCCGGTAGGGATTTCCCCCACCGGGCTGTTTTGTGATAGATACGAATCAGAGCTGTACGGTTTTGCCTGCCGGGATGACGATCTTCTCGCCCGCGGCGCGAACCCAGACGTCGATCGCGGAGGGATTGTAGATCATGCGGCAGTCGGCGCCGAAGCGGAGATTGCGCTGTGCCGCGCGGTAGTCGAGAATCTCGATGTTGGTGGCGAACCAGACGTTGTCCCGTCCGGACACGCGTTTGCAGAACTCCTCCATCAGATCCCAGTTCTGGTTGGCGTCGAACTCGTAGCTGTGGCCCCAGACGTAGAGCAGTCGGTCACCCTTCGCCTTGAAAAAGGCGTCGACCCGGTCGAGCAGCCGGTCACAGTGGTGACAGGTCGGGTGCCAGAGAAGCGGATCGGAGGGGAAATCGAAGCTGCCGGTGCCTTTGGTGGTGCGGCTGTATTCCATGCCGCAGGCGCGGAAGACGGCGATTGTCCGCTCGTCATAGTCGCCGTAGGGATAGGACATGCCCCGAACCGGATAGCCGCAGAGCGCCTCGAGCCGCCGTCGGTCCTCCATGCACTCGTAGACAACCGCCTCGTTCGGCAGCCGTGTGGGCGAGGGATGGGTGAGGGTGTGGGAGGAGACCTCATGGTTGCGGTAGAGCGTCGTGATCTCCTCCGGCGCGACGTGCTTCTCTCCGCCGAGCGCGCCCGCGTTGAGATGGAAGGTGCCGCGGACACCGTATTGGTCGAAGATTTCGACCAGCCGTCGGTCGTGGATGGTGCCGTCGTCGTAGCTCATGGTCACGACGTGGTCGGTGCCGCCCGGATACAGCGATGTTTCAATGCGCATGGATACTGCCCCCTAATTCCAAATATAGGCTCAGTATAGCACGTCCCCGTGCGGGGTGTCAATGAAGAAAGCTACATGACGCGGACGGCAACAGGTACCCTGTCATTGACAAGAGCAGTATGGGATGTTACACTGATTGTACTACGGATATACAAACGATACAGCAGCAAGGAGGCGATCCCGTGTTTGCGCGTCTCAACAGCATGGGCCTGATGGGGATCCATGGTTTTCCGGTTCTCGTCGAGGCGGATCTCTCGAGCGGCCTGCCCGGCTTCGATGTGGTGGGACTGCCGGGGACGGCGGTGCGGGAATCCCGCGACCGCGTCCGGGCGGCGTTGAAAAACTGCGGCTTCACCTATCCGGTCAGCCGCATCACGGTCAATCTGGCCCCCGCCGATGTCAAGAAGGAGGGCTCGGTCTATGATCTGCCGCTGCTGCTCGCGCTGCTGCGCGCCAGCGGCCAGCTCGGCGAACCGCTCGAGGACTGTGCGTTTCTCGGCGAGCTGTCGCTGACCGGTGAGCTGCGTCCGGTGCATGGCGTGTTGCCGATGGTGATCGCGGCACGGGAGAACGGCTGGCGAAGGGTGTTTGTCCCGGCCGAAAACGCCGCCGAGGGGGCAGTCGTGGACGGCGTTGAGGTCTATCCGGTCCGGACGGTACCGGAGCTGCTCGCGCATCTGCTCGGACAGGCGGCGATCCCGCCGGCAAAGGCGCCGGACGGAACGGCGGTGTCGGACGGCTTTCTGCCGGATTTCGCGGATGTGATGGGGCAGACGGCGGCGCGGCGCGCGATGGAGGTCGCGGCCGCCGGGGGACACAACATCCTGCTGATCGGCCCGCCCGGCTCGGGCAAGAGCATGCTCGCAAAGCGGTTGCCCTCGATCCTGCCGGATATGACCCGCGAGGAGGCGCTCGAGACGACCAAAATCCATTCGGTCGCGGGTACGCTGCCTGGCGGCGCCGGACTGCTGTCCGCCCGCCCCTTTCGCTCGCCCCATCACAACATTTCCGCCGCCGGTCTCGCGGGCGGCGGCAGCATCCCGCGCCCCGGAGAGGTCTCGCTCGCCCACAACGGCGTGCTGTTCCTCGACGAGCTGCCGGAATTTTCCCGCGTGGCAATGGAGAGCCTGCGCCAGCCGCTCGAGGACGGAGCAGTCACCATCTCCCGCGTCAGCGCCTCGCTGTCCTATCCCTGCTCCTTCATGCTGGTTGCGGCGATGAATCCCTGTCCCTGCGGGTATTACGGCCATCCCACCCGCCCCTGCACCTGTTCCTC
>ERZ1026998.578-NODE-578-length-11969-cov-4.881904_pt1 | contig 11969 bp, 8 predicted proteins | sample MGYA00519288_ERZ1026998 | MGnify/ENA primary metagenome ERZ1026998 (study PRJEB26926, sample SAMN06164454) | human gut metagenome | biome: ENVO:00009003; feature: ENVO:2100002; material: ENVO:00002003 | host: Homo sapiens | place: USA | collected 2012 ...
AGCGTCAGATGTGTATAAGAGACAGCTCATAATTTGTATTATAGCATTTGTAATGATGAATATTGTAATAACAACATTTCATTTGTAAACCACAAAATATTACATTTTTAATTTGCTTTTGTGATGTCGTTTTTTTACTTTTGTAATCCAATAAATAACATGTACAATTGTAATAACACATAAACCATGAGTATAAAAGATAGGTTCAAAATGGTTATGGACCGAGAGAAACTGACAGCAGGAGCTTTTGCCGAGAGTATCGGCGTGGCCCAAGCCACCATTTCTCACATCTTGGGTCCGCGTAACAAATATCCAAGTACGGAAGTTATTCTCCGATTACATCAACGCTACAATGATATAAACTTGGAATGGCTGCTTACCGGAAAAGGCAATATGAGTAATAATCCGGATTCACCCGAAAACGATGGATTCGACTATCCTTTATTCTCCGAGAATCCGGAAAATCTGTCCAACGGGCCGGAAGAATCTAAAAATCGCAAGGAAATTGCATTAGAGACAGCCCTAAAATCGCCTAAAGAGATTGTAAAACAAGAGATTATCTACAAAGAAAGACCTCCCAGAAAAATCACAGAAATAAGAATTTTCTTTGATGACAATACCTACGAGACTCTCAAACCGGAAAATTAAGGAATGAGAATGGAAATAGACTAACGCCCCGGCATAAAAAAGAAACGGGTTCATTTTATTCTGCACTCGGTTTACACTATCTTTGCACCCGAAAGAAAAACATCCCTCTTTATAGATATGAAAAAGTATATTTTAGATCTGACAGTGACAGAGAACCTCCGCTTGCATGCCAACTACGTGTTGTTGAAGCTGACTTCTCCATCCCCACTTCCGGAAATGCTTCCGGGACAATTTGCAGAGATTCGCGTGGACGGCTCGCCTACCACTTTCTTACGCCGCCCCATCTCCATCAATTATGTAGATAGACAACGGAACGAGGTCTGGTTCTTAATCCAACTTGTAGGCGACGGAACCAAGCGATTAGGAGAAGCAAAAGCAGGCGATATAATCAATGTAGTGCTTCCGTTGGGAAACTGCTTCACAATGCCTGAAAAGCCCTCAGACAAGCTCTTATTGGTAGGTGGAGGTGTAGGTACAGCTCCTATGTTATATTTAGGCGAACAGCTCGCCAAGAAAGGTTGCAAGCCAACATTCCTGCTGGGTGCCAGAAGTGACAAAGATTTGCTTCAATTGGAACAATTTGCCGCCTATGGCGAGGTGTATACCACCACCGAAGATGGCAGCCACGGAGAGAAGGGATACGTAACACAACACTCCATATTAAATAAGGTGTGCTTTGAGCAGATATATACTTGCGGCCCCAAACCGATGATGATGGCAGTAGCAAAGTATGCCAAAAGTAAAGGCATCAGTTGCGAAGTATCTTTGGAAAATATGATGGCGTGTGGCATAGGCGCTTGTCTATGCTGTGTAGAAAATACCACGGAAGGTCATTTGTGCGTATGTAAAGAAGGTCCGGTTTTTAATATAAACAAACTATTATGGCAGATTTAAGTGTAAATATTGGTGAATTACAAATGAATAATCCGGTGATGACTGCATCCGGAACATTCGGATATGGTGAAGAATTCGCCGATTTCATCGAACTATCGCGAATAGGCGGTATTATTGTAAAGGGAACCACTCTTCACAAACGTGAAGGCAATCCATATCCGCGCATGGCAGAGACTCCTTCGGGTATGTTAAACGCTGTGGGACTGCAAAATAAGGGTGTACATTACTTTGTTGAACACATCTATCCCCGCATCAAGGACATTCAGACCAACATGATTGTGAATGTTTCGGGGTCTGCCATCGAAGACTATGCCGAAACAGCCGCAATCATTAATGAACTTGACAAAATTCCTGCCATAGAATTGAACATCTCTTGCCCCAACGTGAAGCAAGGAGGAATGGCATTCGGTGTTACCGCCAAGGGCGCCGAAGAAGTGGTGAAAGCCGTGCGCTCAGTTTACAAAAAGACACTTATCGTAAAGCTCTCCCCGAACGTTACCGACATCACTGAAATAGCCCGCGCAGCCGAAAATGGCGGTGCAGACAGCGTTTCCCTCATCAATACCCTGCTGGGAATGGCTATAGACGCGGAACGCAGGCGTCCGATACTCTCCACTGTAACCGGTGGCATGTCCGGTGCGGCCGTGAAACCCATTGCCTTACGTATGGTATGGCAAGTAGCCAAAGCGGTAAAAATCCCCGTCATAGGCTTGGGAGGTATCATGAACTGGAAAGATGCTGTGGAATTCATGCTTGCAGGTGCCTCTGCCATCCAGATTGGTACGGCAAACTTCATTGATCCGGCGGTTACAGTGAAAGTGGTAGAAGGAATAAATGACTATCTTGACAGACACGGTTATCAGTCTATAAAGGATATTATCGGTGCACTCGAGGTATAAAGAATAACAAGAGATCGCCATTCGCAATATATATTCATAAAAAAGGACATTCATTAATGAATGTCCTTTTTCTTTTTATTTACATCAGTAAACTTACTCTCCCAACAAATCCGGACGCAGTCTACGAGTCCTTTCCAAAGACTGTTGCAGCTCCCATTCCTTAATCTTGGCCTCATGTCCGGAAAGTAAAATATCCGGAACCTTCCATCCATTGTAATCAGCGGGGCGTGTATAGACCGGCGCAGCCAGCAGATTGTCCTGAAAGGAATCTGAAAGTGCAGACTGCTCATCGGAAATCACTCCCGGAATGATACGGACGATGGCATCTGCCATGACAGCCGCCGCCAGTTCTCCGCCAGTCAACACATAGTCGCCGATACTGATTTCCTTGGTGATGAGATGCTCGCGAATCCGGTAATCTATCCCTTTGAAATGCCCGCAGAGAATGATGAGATTCTGGGCAAGGGAAAGAGTATTTGCCATCGGCTGATTGAACTGCTCACCATCGGGGGTGGTAAAGATAACCTCGTCGTAATCCCGCTCGGCCTTCAAGGCGTTGATACACCGCTCTATCGGCTCTATCTTCATGACCATTCCGGCAAAGCCGCCAAACGGATAATCGTCTACACGACGGTACTTATCTTCCGTATAATCACGAAGATTATGGATATGTATCTCTACAAGCCCTTTATTTTGAGCACGTTTCATAATGGAGCAGTTAAAGAATCCCTCAATCATCTCCGGCAAAACTGTGATAATGTCAATGCGCATATAACTTTATTTTAGCTATTTCAAGCTGCAAAAGTACAAATATTCGGGGAGAAACCCGTATTTTTGCGTTCAAACAATCCGAAAACCCTATGACTGTAAAAGAAAAAATAGACCAGCTCCGTGCGGAATTACACCAGCACAACTACAATTATTATGTGCTGAATGCTCCTGAAATATCCGACAAGGAGTTTGACGACCTGATGCGCGAGCTACAAGACTTAGAGAAAGAACATCCTGAATACCAAGATGATAATTCGCCCACGATGCGTGTAGGAAGTGATTTAAATAAGAACTTCACACAAGTGGCACACAAATATCCCATGCTTTCATTGGGAAACACCTATTCCGAAAACGAAGTGACCGACTTTTACGAACGGGTAAAGAAAGCGTTGAATGAGGATTTTGAAATCTGCTGCGAGCTGAAGTATGACGGTACTTCCATCTCGCTGACTTACGAGGATGGCAAATTGGTGCGTGCCGTCACCCGTGGCGATGGCGAAAAGGGCGATGACGTGACGGACAATGTAAAGACAATCCGAACGATTCCACTGGTCCTCCATGGGAATTATCCTAAATCATTCGAAATCAGAGGGGAAATCCTGATGCCCTGGGTGGTTTTCGAAGAACTGAACCGGGAAAAGGAAGCACGTGAGGAACCGCTTTTCGCCAATCCGCGCAACGCTGCTTCCGGTACCTTGAAGTTGCAGAATTCCGCCATCGTAGCATCCAGAAAGCTGGATGCTTATCTCTACTATCTATTGGGAGAGGAATTGCCCTGCGACGGCCATTACGAGAATCTGCAAGCCGCCGCCGGCTGGGGATTTAAAACATCAGAGCACACCAGAAAAGCCCACAGCCTGGAGGAAGTCTTCGAATACATCAATTATTGGGGCACGGAGCGTAAGAACCTTCCGGTGGCTACTGATGGTATTGTGCTAAAAGTCAACAGCTTGAGACAACAAAAGAATTTGGGATTCACAGCCAAGTCCCCCCGGTGGGCCATCGCATACAAATTCCAGGCAGAACGGGCACTGACACGCTTGAACAAGGTCACCTACCAAGTAGGACGTACCGGCGCAGTCACTCCGGTTGCCAATCTGGACCCCGTACAACTGTCCGGCACCATTGTGAAACGTGCCTCCCTGCACAATGCAGATATTATCGAGGGACTGGACCTGCACATAGGCGACATGGTATATGTGGAAAAAGGCGGTGAAATCATCCCCAAAATAACCGGTGTCGATAAGGATGCCCGCAGTATGCTTATCGGTGAAAAAGTGAAGTTCATCACCCATTGTCCCGAATGCGGCAGCAAACTGATACGTTTTGAAGGAGAAGCAGCCCACTATTGCCCCAATGAAACCGCTTGTCCTCCGCAGATTAAAGGGAAAATAGAGCATTTCATCAGCCGCAAAGCCATGAATATAGACGGACTGGGACCTGAAACAGTAGATATGTTCTACCGATTGGGGCTGATAAAGGATACTGCAGATTTATACCAGCTCAAAACCGATGACATCAAGAACCTGGAACGGATGGGCGAAAAATCGGCAGAAAACATAGTCAACGGTATTGCGGCAAGTAAAGAAGTGCCATTCGAAAGAGTGCTCTTTGCACTGGGCATACGCTTCGTGGGAGAAACGGTTGCCAAGAAAATAGCCAAGTCCTTTACGGACATCGAAGAGTTGGAAAACGCAGACCTCGAAAAGCTGAAAAACATCGATGAAATCGGTGAAAAAATAGCGCAGAGCATTATAACCTACTTCTCCAATCCTGTCAACAGAGAGCTGGTGGAACGGCTGAAATCGAACGGCCTGCAACTCCACCGGACGGAAGAAGACCTCAGCGGATACACCGACAAACTGGCGGGCCAGTCCATCGTCATCAGCGGCGTATTCACCCACCACTCACGGGACGAATACAAAGAGATGATTGAAAAGAACGGTGGGAAAAACGTCGGCAGCATCTCCTCCAAAACCAGCTTTATCCTGGCCGGAGAAAATATGGGACCTGCCAAACTGGAGAAAGCGCAGAAACTGGGAGTAAAGATTATGAGCGAAGATGAGTTTTTGGCATTGCTATCCTAACAAATTTCCACAAAAAGCTTTTTTATGGCTTATATTTGTAGGGTAAATCGAAAAAATTCGTACTTTTGCGAGTCATTTAATTAGAGATTACTTTATAATACTCATGATACAGACAAGATTGAAAGGAATGGGGGTAGCGCTGATTACTCCATTTAAAGAGGATGAAAGCGTTGATTACGATGCGTTGATGCGTTTGGTAGACTATCAACTTCAAAACAATACCGACTTTTTATGTGTGCTCGGCACCACGGCAGAAACTCCGACTCTGACTGAAGAAGAGAAAAAGAAAATCAAGAAAATGGTCATCGAGCGAGTGAACGGAAGAATTCCTATCCTGCTGGGCGTAGGTGGAAACAACACCCGGGCCATAGTGGAAACACTGAAAAATGACGATTTCACCGGAGTAGATGCCATTCTATCCGTCGTTCCATATTACAACAAGCCATCGCAAGAAGGTATATATCAGCATTATAAGGCCATTTCTGAAGCAACGGATTTGCCGATTGTGCTTTATAATGTCCCCGGTCGTACCGGCGTGAACATGAAGGCAGAAACAACCCTGCGCATTGCACGTGATTTCAAGAATGTGATAGCCGTCAAAGAAGCTTCGGGCGACATCACGCAGATGGACGACATCATCAAAAACAAACCGGCCAATTTCGACGTTATTTCGGGCGATGACGGCATCACCTTCCCTCTGATTACCCTGGGGGCCGTCGGCATTATCTCGGTCATCGGAAACGCGTTCCCACGTGAGTTCAGCCGTATGGTACGTCTGGCACTGCAAGGGGACTATGCCAATGCATTGACCATTCACCACAAATTTGCCGAATTATTCAAGCTTCTGTTTGTAGACGGCAACCCTGCCGGAGTAAAAGCCATGCTGAATGTAATGGGAATGATTGAGAACAAGCTCCGCCTGCCATTGGTGCCGACCAGAATCACTACTTTCGAAGCCATGCGCAAGATTCTGGATGAATTGAACATCAAATGCTAAGGCCTTATACCGCCCCTATAGGATATTAATTTCCAGTATACAACATATTAATATCAGATATGCAAGGAGTTAATTTTGTGGAAACACGGAATTAACTCCTTCTTTTTTTCCTATGTGACTATATTTATCAGTACAATAATCCCAAAACAGTCTACTGATTACGTTATAAAGCAAAAAGACATCTGGTTAAATCGAGAAAAAGACGTCTCTAGCTCAATCAAGACAAGACTATTATTTCAGCTAATCTATTAGTTCACAACACTGAACACTTTGTTTCAGCAGAGAAAAACACTTTGTTTTTATATGATGGAACAAAGTGTTCTGTCAAGGGAAACAAAGTGTTCTCCATAATGAAACAAAGTGTTTAGTTAAGGGAAACAGTTTGTTTCATTATGGAGAACACGCGCCAGTGCCATACAAGGGGAGAACATCAACTATATGCCATTGCTGTAAAAACAAAGAACCTCCGCAAGTTTTCTTGCGGAGGTTCTTTGTGATCGCGACAGGATTCAAACCTGTAACCGGCTGATCCGTAGTCAGCTACTCTATTCAGTTGAGCTACGCGGCCTCTTTGTTTAACGGGTGCAAAGATACGTACTTTTTCCGAATTAGCAAACGATATACAAACTTTTTTTGAAGAAATTTATTCGACAAAGCGATAATTAAACAACTGCCAGCCGATGGTCATCCCCACATTCCACTCCCTTCTCGGTGAGCTATAATGATTTACATAAGCAGAGATGGCTCCGAAGGGCAAATGACAAATAACAGAAACTTCTCCCATATACTCAAAGCGGGAGAATGCTTTTCCATAATATGCTTTATTCAATGCATTCTTTTTTATCGGAAAAATCGGTGTAAAGCCATAAAATTCTGTCCGGAACTGGAACATGTCGTTCAAAACATATATGGGTTTGATACCGGCAGCCACATACTGGTTGGCACGAAAAGCTTCATTGTACATCAGTTTACTATGCGGAGTCGGTGCAAATTCTCCTGCCTGCATCATGGTTGCCGTATAATTCTCAGAGAAATTCTTCGATGAATACAGTGCTTCTGCCATCCATCCCAGGGTGAATTTCGGCCCCATAGTGTGATATGCCTCTTTCATATAAGAGATTTGTAACCATGATTGCCGCTCTTGCGGAGAAGGACTGTACCCTTCTTGCGGATTCCCCGGTTCAAATCTTTCCCTCCCGGTAAATACCTGGGCTATCAGTTTCTCCAGATAACCTTTTGTCGCGTATTGCCGCGTATTTAGGGTGCTCCCATAGAAACCGATGGAACCTCCCAAAAGTTTGTAGGTACTTCTGTCCGAACGGTCCTTATCGAAATCTATTACACTGGATTGAAAGTAGTTATCTTCCAGTTGGCCATATCCCAGACTGAACTCCGCACGCTTATTGGCCAAAAACGGCAAGGCAACCATCAACTTCACAAAACGTTCGTCCTTTGAATTGAATGAAGGTTTGTCATTCCTGGAAAACAGCTTGTCCTTCTTGTAGTAATCGAAGGTACTGATTGAAGCAATAAAACGAAAGGACGTAGGTATGTTGGTAGGCAAATCAATCTTACCCATCAACTGGGCATTATTATAAATCTTACCCAACTGACCGTCAAAAGTGATTTCCTTGGAATAATAATTCAAGTTCTGATATCCTATTCCCAAATAGATTTGATTTGAGCTCGTGGTAGAGACACTGCCCCCCAGACGCACGGAAAAATTATCCTCCATCTTCACCTTCAAATGCAGCTCATACAAATCGGATTCCGAATCATACACAGCATGAGGAACTATTTCCGAAATCATATTATCTGCCAGCAAACGAAAATACCCGCGCTTCAAGTCTTCATAAGTAAAGACTTCATGCTCCTCATCATGAAATTCTTTTTTGATATAGGCTTGTTGTTGGGCATTCGCCCCTTCAATAATGATATCCCGGAAACGGAATTGAGGCAGGTTACTCCGGAAGACAAGGCGCCTCAAACGCACATTATCAGCATTCACCCTACGATGAACACGGCTTTTGATGGAATCCATCATATTAAGGGTACGATTGTAACCTATATCGTGCAATTCCTGCAGACGGTCAAAATCCAGCAGGTTGACATCATCGTACTTGAAGGTCATGACTATGCCCAACGAGTCCGGAATGGAGTAATCGGTCTTCTGCATAATCATATTCTCCAATTGGCTCATCAGGTCATTCTCCTTCGGCTTACCGGGATTGGCCGCTACCACACTGCCAATAATGACATCCGGATGAAAATCCTCCCGCATCACATCCGTAGGGAAATTATTGTAAATGCCGCCATCATAAGCAAGCGTACTGTCTATTTCTATCGGTTTGAAGACAAATGGAAAGCTCATGGAAGCACGTACCGCATCTCCCAAATCCCCTTTACTCAATACCAATGGCTTTTTATTGTACACATCGGATGCTATACAGCGAAAAGGAACAAACAGTTTGTTGAAATTACCGCCACATGCAGCCGTAGCACGTGCAAACAATTCCACAAATACCAGGTTCATCTGTATGGGGTTGACCATGCTTGTGGGAAGTATCTGGGGCTTTATATGCAGCGAGTCCCTAAAAGCAAAACGGATATTAAAAAATTCCGGTGAAGGACGATTCTTCTTAAAATAATACTCGTATTTAGGCTCCACTTTGCCCGAATACCAACGCTTAAAGTCGGGAGAGCGCAACAGCGCCTCCATATCGTCCGGGGAATACCCCATAGCATACAGAGAACCGATGATAGCTCCCATAGAGGTTCCGGTTATATAATCAATGGGGATATTATTCTCTTCCAAAGCCCGGATAATGCCTATATGAGTCATGCCTTTTGCTCCACCGCCACTCAGTACAAGCCCCACTTTCTGAGCTTGTAAAATAAAGCCACATAGAAGAAACGAAAAAAACAATAAAACTCTTTTCATAACTATGCTATTCCGAGTAAGATAAATGTTCATTGCCCCAAATATAAACAATAGTTTCTAAAAATGCCGTATTCAACGAAGAAAATCACACCCTAATTGGTGAAAATGAATAAAAAAAGGGTATTGCGACTCCGAAGAATCACAATACCCTTGCATATATTAAATGCAAATTTAAAGGGGCTTATTTTATCAGGTCAATGCTTCTCTTGACAAAGTTGTTCAAAGCTTCACCTTTCAACATACCATTCTGCAGCAGTGCCAAATCTATCAGTTGACGGACAACCTTATTCTTGGCAGCATAATCGGCGAAGATGCCTTCTTTCTGTGTTTTCAGTTCGTCCCACTTCTTATCCAGCTCATTCACTTTATCCTTTTCGGCAGTCGGTATATCCTCATCTTTCTTGCCTTCCTGCTTCTTTTTCAGGTCAGTACGCTGCTTGTTCACTTCATCCATCTCTGCCTGAACCGGAGCAACGGCAGCAGCACATTCCTTATCTTCATCTGCCAGAACTTCTTTTACCAGCTTATGGTCTGAATTCAATACCAGGTTAAACATATCCGGCATTTCGCCATAGAAGCTCATTCCAGCCTGGATATTCGCCATTTCCTTCATACGGCGCATGTACTCGCTCTGAGTTATCATGATAGGAGTGGCATTTTCGCCCAAAGCCTGCGCCGTGATGTTGAACTCCGTCTTATCCATCTTGGGCAACTGGCTCTTGAAGATGGAAGAAAGAACTTCCTGCTTGCCGGCTTCCAACGCTTCGTTCTTCTTGTCTTCCTTGACAATCAGATTATCAATAATATCGCTGTCTACACGAGTGAAGCGAACCTTTTCGAACTTCTGTTCCAACATGCTCACCACCGCAATGTCCAGCTGTCCATCCATCAACAGCACATTGTATCCTTTATTCGTAGCGGCCTCTATGTAGCTGTATTGCTCATCTTTATTGTTGGCATACAGATAAATCAGATTTCCATCCTTATCCGTCTGGCTATCCTTAATCAACGTCTTATACTCCTCGAAAGTATAATATTTGCTGTCTGTATCGGTGAAAAGGGCAAAGTCCTTGGCTCTATCATAGAAATCTTCCTGCGTAAGCATTCCGTAGTTGATGAAGATTTTCAAGTCATTCCACTTTTCCTCAAACTGTTTACGGTCATTCTTGAAGATAGACTGCAAACGGTCTGACACCTTCTTCGTGATATATGTAGAAATCTTCTTCACGTTGGCATCGCTCTGCAAATAAGAACGGGAAACGTTCAATGGAATGTCCGGTGAATCGAGCACACCATGCAGCAGGGTCAAGAAGTCGGGAACAATACCTTCTACCGAATCCGTCACATATACCTGGTTGCAATAAAGCTGAATCTTATTCTTGTTCAACTCGATGTTGCTCTTCACTTTGGGGAAGTACAGAATACCGGTAAGGTGGAACGGATAATCCACATTCAGATGAATCCAGAATAAAGGTTCGTCGGACATAGGATAAAGGTCACGGTAGAACTTCTTGTAATCTTCATCTTTCAATTCGCTGGGTTTCAGCGTCCACAACGGGTTGGAGTCATTGATGATATTATCCTCGGCAGTTTCAACCTGCTTGCCGTCTTTCCATTCTTTCTTCTTGCCGAATGCAACCGGAATAGGGAGGAAGCTGCAATACTTCTTCAACAAAGAAGAAATGCGCGCTTCTTCAAGGAATTCCTTGCAGTCATCGTCTATGTAAAGAACGATATCCGTACCACGTTCAGCCTTATCAGTGTCTTCAATCGTAAACTCCGGACTGCCATCGCAAGTCCACTTTACAGCCTGGGCGCCTTCCCGATAGGATTTAGTGATGATTTCGACTTTCTTGGCAACCATAAAAGCCGAATAGAAACCCAATCCAAAATGGCCGATGATGGCGTTGGCATCGTTTTTATATTTCTCAAGGAAGTCATTGGCGCCAGAGAAAGCTATCTGGTTAATATACTTGTCTATTTCTTCAGCCGTAAGACCTATACCATGGTCGGACACCGTAATGGTATCTTTTCCCAGCGAGACATGTACGGTTAAATCGCCAACTTCACCCTTGAACTCACCGATAGAGGAGAGTGTTTTCAGCTTCTGTGTAGCATCAACCGCGTTAGAAACCAACTCACGGAGAAAAATTTCATGATCACTATACAAGAACTTTTTAATGACGGGGAAGATATTCTCAGTAGTTACCCCAATATTACCTTTTTGCATAATACGTATATTTTTTTAGTTTATCTATTGATTAATTTTAATTGATATTTGTCCATACAGAGACAAAAAAAATGCCAGACCCGAAGGTCTGACATTATGGCATATTAAATTATTTTCTTCTTCAGGAAATAACTCTATTCCGGAGAAACAACTTTCATCTCCAATTCGCCTTTTTCTTCATTAAGGGTTACTTGAATAGTATCTCCCTCTTTGACATTTTCGTACAAGTTTCTGTCGTTAAAAGTTTCTGATACATCTTCATACGAAATGGTTACTAAGTAACGTGCTGGATGCGTTTGCGGTATGAGAGTCGTAGTTTTGCCATTAAATATAGGCATCATTGTTACATACGAACTCCAATATTGAATATCTGTCACCGTTGCATTTACGTCAATTTTTTCTTCTTTTTCAATTGCCTGACAACCTGTTAGGGCAACACACATAATGATAACTACAAGTAAAATAAACCGTTTCATAAAATTTCCTCCTTTAATTGTTCGGA
>ERZ1026998.581-NODE-581-length-11909-cov-4.303948_pt1 | contig 11909 bp, 10 predicted proteins | sample MGYA00519288_ERZ1026998 | MGnify/ENA primary metagenome ERZ1026998 (study PRJEB26926, sample SAMN06164454) | human gut metagenome | biome: ENVO:00009003; feature: ENVO:2100002; material: ENVO:00002003 | host: Homo sapiens | place: USA | collected 2012 ...
GGCGTTCATCGACCGGCTCTATGCCGCTTCCTGCGATATGGAGCGTCTCTGCGCCGAGCTGATCGATTTTTTCCGCAACCTGATGATTCTCAAAAGCGTGTCCCGTCCGGAGGAGCTGATTGTGGCCTCGGCGGCGGAGCTCGCGCATATGACGGAGGAGGCCGCGCAGTTTGAGCTGCCGGTAATCCTGCACTGCATGGAGGCGCTGCAAACGGCACTTGAGCGGCTGCGGGGCGGCGTCTCCCGCCGGGTGGAGATGGAGATGGCGCTGCTGCGCCTCTGCTCCCCCGAGCTGGACACCGGTACCGATGCGCTGCTCCGCCGTGTCAAGGCGCTCGAGGACGCGATCCGGGGCGGCCTGCCGATGCCCGCACCGGCACCTGCCACATCGACACCTTCGGCGCCGTCGGTGTCGCCGACACCACGGGCGGTGCCGATTCCCTCTGCACCACCTGCCGCGCCGAAGCCCGCCCCGCTGCCGACACCGGCGGATACACCGACGTCGGCACCCGTTTCTGCCCCGGCTGTCGAGCCGGAGGAGCAGCCCTTCGACCGCTGGGGCGAGGTGCTGACCAATCTGTCCGCGAGCTGTATGCCGCTGTTTGCTGTGCTGGCGGGATCCTCGGCGGTTCTGCGTGGGGAATTTGTGCTGATCCAGACCGACAACGAGATGTTTCGGCAGCTCGTCATGCAGGACAACAACAAAGCGCTGCTGACCGCTGCGGTGCGCGCAGTGCTCGGCCGGAATTGCCGAATCGGCATCAAGAAGGCTGCTGCACCCGTTTCCGAAGCACCGCCCGCTGACCCGCTGACGGCCTTTTTACAGCAGAGCCGGGAGCTCGGCGTGGAAGTAACCACGGAATAACCGCTTTTGAAGCGTGATCGAGAAAGGAAGAAAACAGACGATGAAGGCGAGATTACCACAGGGTATGGGCGGAGGCCCGGGCAATATGCAGAGCATGCTCAAGCAGGCGCAGAAGATGCAGGAGGATATGGCCCGCATCCAGTCGGAGCTTGAGGAAAAGGAATATACCGCAGCCGCGGGCGGCGGCGCCGTCAGCGCCACGGTCGACGGCAGGCACACGGTCAAATCCCTGACCATCCGGCCGGATGTTGTCGATCCCGAGGACGTCGACATGCTGGCGGATCTGGTCACTGCGGCGGTCAATGAGGCCATCCGGCTGGCGACGGCGGATTCGGATGAGAAAATGGGCGCCGTGACCGGCGGCGTGAACATACCCGGCCTGTTCTGAGAACAGCGCCGCTTGGGAGGAAGAGGACTTGTCCTATACTGTGGCGCCGCTTGAGCGGCTGATCGAGCAGCTTGAGCGGCTGCCGAGCATCGGGCATAAAACCGCCTGCCGACTGGCATTTCATCTGCTCAACACCGACGACAAAACCGCAAAGGACTTTGTCGAGGCGGTGACCGAGGCGCGTGAAAAAATTCATGAATGCAGCGTCTGCCGCAATCTGACGGATCAGGAGCTCTGCCCCGTCTGCCGCGCGGCGAACCGTGATGTCTCGACCATCTGCGTGGTCGAGGATCCGCGGGATGTCATGGCCTTCGAGCGGACGCGGGACTATAACGGGCTGTACCATGTCCTGCACGGCGCCATCTCCCCGATGGACGGCGTCGGCCCGGAGCAGCTCCGCATCAAGGAGCTGCTCGTCCGGGTCGCGGACGAGCGCGTGCAGGAGATCATCATGGCGACCAATCCCACTGTCGAGGGGGAGGCGACCGCGATGTATATCTCAAAGCTGCTCAAGCCGTTTCAGGTGCGGGTCACCCGTCTGGCCTACGGCATCCCAGTCGGCGGCGACCTCGAATACGCCGATGAGGTGACGCTCCGCCGCTCCCTGGAGGGACGAAACGAGCTGTAATGTGCTATACTGATGATAAAGGAGGTGAGCGGAGATGGCGGAACCAAAAAATCTGAAAACCATCGCCCAGAACAAAAAGGCGTTCCACGATTATTTTGTCGAGGAATCCATGGAGGCGGGCATCGAGCTGTTCGGCACAGAGGTCAAATCGCTGCGCCGCGGCACAGTCAACCTGAAGGACGCCTGGTGCTCGATTGTGGAAGGGGAGCTGTATGCGAACGGCATGCATATCAGCCCCTATGAACAGGGCAACATCTTCAACCGCGACCCGCTGCGTCCCCGGCGGCTGCTGATGCACAAGCGCGAGATCATGCGGCTGTTCGGTGTGATGAAACAGCAGGGCTATACGCTGATACCGCTCTCCCTCTATTTCAAGGGCTCCCGTGTCAAGGTGCAGATCGGACTCTGCCGCGGCAAAAAGCTCTATGACAAGCGGGAGGACGCCGCCCGGCGTGACATGAAACGCGAGGCGGACCGAATGCTCAAGGAACGCAACGCCTGATATCACAAGCTGAAAGGGGTCGACGCATCATGTCGCAACTGCCGGAAAAGGATACTCTGGGAAAAACCTCGCTCAAGACGAAGCTGCTGCTGCTTGCAGCCATTCTGCTGGGCATCGCCAGCATCACGATTGAGGCGCTCGGCCTCACGAATGTGATGGAGATCGGGCTCGCCAACCTGATCGCGCTGCCGCTGATCGGCACCATCCTGCTGCTCAGCGGTATCTTCAATCTGGACAAAGGCCGCTCGATTTCCTTCCTCTGCTTTCTGGTGGCGGGGGTCGCGTATGTCGTGTCGGTCGTTTGGCTGATTCTTCGGTTGGTCTGAGCGCCGGACAAAGAAACATTTTAAAAAGGCCGTCTCCTGTGACATCACAGGAGACGGCTTTTTTCTTTCGGTTTCTCAGACGTTGAAGCGGAACAGCACGATGTCGCCGTCCCTCATGACATATTCCTTGCCCTCGGAGCGGACAAGACCCTTTTCCTTGGCGGCCGTCATCGAGCCGCAGGCCATCAGATCGTCAAAGGCGATGACCTCCGCGCGGATAAATCCGCGCTCGAAATCCGAATGGATTTTGCCCGCTGCCTGCGGCGCCTTGGTACCCTCGGTGATGGTCCAGGCGCGCACCTCCGGCTTGCCCGCGGTCAGATAGGAGATCAGTCCGAGCAGACGATAGCTCGCCTGGATCAGCCGGTCGAGACCGGAATGGGTCAGTCCCAGCTCCGAGAGGAACACAAGCTTTTCCTCCTCGTCCATGTCGGCGATATCCGCCTCCATCTGCGCGCAGATCGGCAGTACCTCGGCGTTCTCCGACGCCGCCAGCTCCTGCACACGCGCATAAAAGGCGTTGCCTTCCGGGCTGCCGCCCGTGAAATCCGCCTCGCTGAGGTTGGCGGCATAGATGACCGGCTTGGAGGTCAGCAGCGGCGAGGCCGCGAGCATCTGCTCCTCCTCCGGCGTGCAGTCGATCGAGCGCGCGGGCTTGCCCTGCTCGAGAACCGCCATGACCGACTTGAGGAAATCCAGCTCGGTTTGCAACGATTTGTCCCCCTTGAGCGCCTTGGCCGTCCGGTCAATCCGACGCTCCAGCATCTCCATATCCGAGAAGATCAGCTCAAGGTTGATGGTCTCGATGTCGCGCAGCGGGTCAATACTGCCCTCAACGTGGATGATATCGTCGTTCTCGAAGCAGCGCACGACGTGCACAATCGCGTCCACCTCGCGGATGTTGGCGAGAAACTTGTTGCCGAGTCCCTCGCCCTTGCTCGCGCCCTTGACCAGTCCCGCGATATCCACAAACTCGATGACCGCCGGGGTCACCTTGTCGGGACTGTACATCTCGGACAGCCGATCCAGCCGCTCATCCGGCACCGACACCACGCCCACGTTGGGATCGATGGTGCAGAACGGATAGTTGGCGCTCTGGGCGCCCGCATTGGTGATGGCGTTGAAGAGGGTGGACTTTCCGACATTGGGCAAACCGACGATACCGAGTTTCATGGGGCAGACTTCCTTTCTTTCTTACGATACGAACAGGCGGGGGATATTTACGTCTCGTAATATCCCGCCGCCTTTATACAATATTGTTGCTCTATATCAGGACTGGAGCACCTTCATACGGTAGAACTCGCCCTTCTTCTCCATCAGCTCCTCGAAGGTGCCGAACTCCACACAGTGGCCCTTGTCGAGAACCGCGATCTTGTCCGCGTCCCGGATGGTGGAGAGGCGATGCGCCACGATAAAGGTGGTGCGGTCGCGGGTCAGGTTGTTGATGGCGTCCTGGATCTCCTTCTCGGAGATGCTGTCCAGCGCGGAGGTCGCCTCGTCAAAAATGATGACCCGCGGGTTGCGGATAATGGCGCGGGCAATCGAGATGCGCTGCCGCTGGCCGCCCGAGAGCTTACCGCCGTGCTCGCCGACAACCGTATCGAGACCGTCCGGCAGGCTCTTGATGAAATGCGAGAGGTTCGCGGCGCGGATCGCGGCGTCGAGCTGCTCCTCGCTCACCGACGGCATACCGTAGGTGATGTTGTCCCGGATGGTACCGGAGAAAAGAATGGTGGTCTGCGGCACAACCGCAAGGAACTTACGGTAGCTGTGCAGGTCGATCGTGTCAATATTCCGGCCGTCGATCAGCACCTCGCCGCCAGTCGCGGTGTTGAAGCCAATCAGGATGTTCAGCACCGTCGACTTGCCCGCGCCGGACTCGCCGACCAGCGCAATCGTCTCGCCGGGCTGCACCTTCAGGTTGAAGTGGTTGAGCACCCGCGTCTTGTCATCATAGTCGAACATGACATCGCGGAACTCATAGGCACCCTCGAGCTGCTTCATCCGCTTCTTGCCGGCGTTGTTCTCGATGTCGTGGGCGTTGAGGATTTCGCCGACCGAGCCGATCGACTCCGTACCCTTGGTCAGCGTCGGCAACAGGCTGAGCAGCGCGGAAATCTGGCCGACCACCGTGGTGAAATAGGTCTGGTAGAGGGTGATATCGCCGACCATGATCTCGCCGCTGAACGCCATATAGGAGGTGACGGCGAGGCAGATCAACTGGAACACCTGGAACACAACCCAGCTCGCCGCGCCGAACATATTCTGCACGACGTCCAGCCGGTAGCCCTTTTCCGCGACCACATTCAGCTGGGTGGTCATGCGGCGAACCTCTTTGTTCTCGAGCGCGTGGGCGCGCGTGACCGGAATCAGCTCGACCATGTCCATGACGTTCGCGGAGGTCCGCTCGATCTCCTGGCGGAACTCCCGGTTGCGCACTCGGATGTTTTTCCGGAAGCCAAAGACGGTCGCGGCCGCAACCGGCGCACAGCAGCAGAAAAAGACGAAAACCGTCAGATTGGTGAACAGGATGACCGACAGCGCCACCGAGATGTTCAGCACAATGCCGAGCAGCGAGATGAACACCTGGGATGACAGCGCCTCGATTGCCTCGACGTCGCGCATGATTTTGGACTGGATACGTCCGGACTGCATCTCCTTGTGGAAGGTGATGGAGAGCTGCTGCAATTTACGCACCATTGCGCCGCGCAGACCCGCCTCCACGCTGCGGGTGGCCAGGCTGAAATAGCGGACATGGATATAGTGGGTCGGGATGTTGAGCGCCACAAGGCAGATCTCAACCAGCAACCAACCGATGATATGCTGGGCGGTGCCGGGCGTCTGGTTGGCGGCGATGTTGATGATGTTGGCCGTGACAATTGGCATGACCCAGACCGGGCTGGTTTTGAGGATAAAGAAAATAGCCGAAATAAGCAGCTTGCCGTAGTGGCCGCGATAGAGCTTGAGCAGCAGCCGGATCGGCCTCGTGTTCGTGTTGGTGTAGTAGTCGATGAAATTCTGTTCCTGACGCATGATATCCGCGTCGTCGAAATGGGAGTGCTCCGCAGTGGTTGCACCGGACGGATTTTCCGCCACAGGCGTCGTCGTGGTTTCGGTCGCCATGGTTCTTCCCGCCTTTCTCCTCTTCTTTCCGTCGAAAACGTTTGATCGGCCGTTCCACCGGGTCGGATGCAGGAGTCCACATATAAAACTGCATCTGTCTCGGCAGGCAAATTATAGCCACCCCTGTCGGAAAAGTCAATGCTTTCCGAACAATTTATCCGCCCAGTCGGGTTTTTCATTCAAATGACCAAATTCCAGGCCTGGGCAGTCGCCCCAGCGGGTAAAACGCCCCCTGTCCGTCTTTGCTATTTCGTCCCAGAAAGAGGCCGTCCTCCTTCCGCGGAAGGAGAACGGCTCTTTTCCCGCATTCAGGCGTCCGCTTCTTCGGCGCCGCAGCATTTCTTATACTTTTTGCCGCTGCCGCAGGGGCAGGGATCGTTTCGGCCGACCTTCTGCGCCGCGGTTTTGCGAACCGTTTTGGCCTTGTCGCTGCCATCGCCGCCGGAGGTGCCGGTCACTTTCGCAACCTGCTCGCGCTTCGGCTCCTCCTGCGTACGGATCTGCACCGTCAGGATGTGGTGCGCCGTATCCTCGCGGATCGCGGCCACCATCTGGTCGAACATATCGAAGCCCTCGATGCGATAGAGCACGACGGGATCCTTCTGGCCATAGGCGCGCAGGTGGATGCCCTTGCGCAGCTCATCCATATTGTCGATGTGATCCATCCAGTAGCGATCCACCGTCTTGAGCAGCACCACCCGCTCGAGCTCGCGCATCAGCTGCTCGCCGTATTGGGCCTCCTTCTGCTCATAGATCGTCATCGCCCGGTCGACGAGCACCTGCTCGACCGTCTCGCGGTCGGTATCCTCGAGTTGCTGCGCGTCATAGCGGAAGTCGTCCTCCCGGCTCAGCCAGCCCGCATAGTACTCCCGCAGGCCGTCGAGGTTCCAACTGGTATGATCCTCGTCGGCGGTATACCGCTTGACCGTTTCGCCGATGGATTCCCTCACCATGCCGACAATGCTCTCGCGCATGTTCTCGCCATCCAGCACCTTGTCGCGCTGGGAATAGATGATCTCCCGCTGCCGGTTCATGACGTCGTCATATTGCAGCACGTCGCGGCGGATGCCGAAGTTGCGCTCTTCGACACGCCGCTGGGCGTTTTCGATCGTCTTGGACAGCATCCCGTTTTCAATCGGCGTGTCCTCATCAACCCGGAGGAACTCCATCATGGAGTTGATGCGCTCGCCGCCGAACAGCCGCATCAGATCGTCCTCCAGCGAGAGGAAGAACTTGGACGAGCCGGGGTCGCCCTGACGGCCGGCACGGCCGCGCAGCTGGTTGTCGATGCGGCGGGACTCGTGCCGCTCGGTACCGAGGATGAAGAGGCCGCCCGCGGCGCGAACCTCCTCCGCCTCCGGCTGGATCTCCGCCTTATATTTCGCGTTGAGCTCGGCAAAGGTTTTGCGCGCCTGCAAAATCTCCTCATTGTCGGTCTCGCCGAAGCCGGTCGACTCCACGATCAGTTCCTCCGGGACACCCATCCGGCGCATCTCGGCCTTGGCGAGATATTCCGGGTTGCCACCCAGCATGATGTCGGTGCCGCGTCCCGCCATGTTGGTGGCGATGGTGACGGCGCCGATCTTGCCCGCCTGTGCGACGATCTCGGCCTCGCGCTCGTGTTGCTTCGCGTTGAGCACCTCGTGCTTGACGCCGCGCTGCTTCAGCATTTTCGACAGCACCTCGGACTTCTCGATCGAGATGGTGCCGACGAGAACCGGCTGCCGCTTCTCATGGCAGGCGACGATCTGGTCAATGACGGCGCGGAACTTGCCCGCCTCGGTTTTATAAACGCTGTCCGGCAGATCCTGCCGGATCATCGGCCGGTTGGTCGGGATCTCCACGACATCCAGCTTATAGATCTGCTGAAACTCCGTCTCCTCGGTCATGGCGGTACCGGTCATGCCGGACAACTTCTGATAGAGGCGGAAATAGTTCTGGAAGGTGATGGTGGCGAGAGTTTTGCTCTCGCGCTCGACCTTGACCCCCTCCTTGGCCTCGATGGCCTGATGCAGGCCCTCGTTATACCGGCGGCCGAACATCAGGCGTCCGGTGAACTCGTCGACGATGATGACCTGACCGTCCTTGACGACATAGTCAACGTCGCGCTGCATGACGCCGCGCGCCTTGATCGCCTGATTGATGTGGTGCAGCAGCGTGACGTTGTCGGATTCCATCAGGTTCTCGACGCCGAAATACTGCTCCGCCTTTTTGACGCCCGCCTGCACGAGGGTGGCGTTGCGCGCCTTTTCGTCGACAATATAATCGGCGTCGATGTTGTCCTGCTCCTCCTTCGCGTCCATCTCCTTGATCCGGTGGACCCGCAGCGTCTTCGCAAACGCGTCCGCCCGCTCGTAGAGATCGGTGGATTTGTCCCCCTGGCCGGAGATGATGAGCGGGGTGCGCGCCTCGTCGATCAGGATCGAGTCGACCTCGTCGACGATGGCATAGTTCGGCCGGCGCTGCACCTTCTGGTTCTGATAGATCACCATGTTGTCGCGGAGATAATCAAAGCCGAACTCGTTGTTGGTGCCGTAGGTGATGTCGGCATTGTAGGCGGCGCGGCGATCCTGATTGGTCAGGTCGTGCACGATCAGACCGACGGTCAGCCCCAGATAGCGATAGACCTTGCCCATCCATTCGCTGTCGCGGCGGGCCAGGTAATCGTTAACCGTGACGATGTGCACACCCTTACCGGACAGGGCGTTGAGATAAGCCGGCAGCGTCGCCACCAACGTCTTGCCCTCACCGGTGCGCATCTCGGCGATACGGCCCTGATGCAGGATGATGCCACCGATGATTTGAACCGGGAAATGCCGCATACCGAGCACCCGGTCGCTTGCCTCGCGGCAGACCGCGAAGGCGTCCGGCAGAATATCGTCCAGCGTCTCGCCCATCTCGAGCCGGTTCTTGAGCTTGTCCGTCTGCGCCTTGAGCTCGTCCTCGCTCATCGCGCGATAAGTATCCTCCAGCGCAAGCACACGGTCACAGATCGGCTGTATCCGCTTGAGCTCCCGCTTGCTGTAATCTCCAAACAGGGTTTTCAGCAGTCCCATAGTTTCTATCTCTCCCACTCTCTGTTAATCTGGCAGGCAAAAAGCAATATATGTAGAACAGTATAGCATATTCTCCGCCTGATGACAACCGGCAGTGGCGTTTTTTTCGCAGGCCGGGGACAACAAAAGACCGTCCTCCGCGGATGGCGAAGGACGGTTCAGCTTGTCGAAAAAGTCCGGCTAAAGCCGGCCATTTACGCCAATCTGCCTGCGGGCGAGGGATTGTTGCGTTCCAAAAAAAGCAATCGTCACAGGGAGCTGTCCACTTCCGCTGCTCTGCCGCCGACTGCGCCCGTCTTCTTCGCCGGATCGGCCATTATCCCCAGAAAAAGCGGCAGGCCGGTCTCGCCGTCCACAATGCCGTAGAGAAACGGGCGATCGAGCGTTACGGTATAGATCTTCTCCGGCTCCGAGGGCTTCACCGAGGCCGGTTCCATGACGACACTGGCCGCAGCCCCCGCGCGCGTCCCCTGTGCGGATACCTGCATAAAGGCCTTTTGCCGGACGGAGCCGATCACCAGCGGACCCAGTGCCGACCGGCCCATCCGCGAAAAATCCGCCGCTCCCTCATCGAACGCATCCGTCATGCCGAGCGCCCGCAGCGGCTGCTCCAGCATGGCGTCGCATGTGAAATCAAACGCGGGAAGAGCGGTGTGCACCGTCGCCTCCTCCGCTCCCCGTACCAGCTGCCGGAAGTCCTCGCCGGTCAGCGAGGCGGCATATGCCGCCGGGGATATCCCCTCGTTCGGCAGCAGCGCTAAAAACTGATAGCGCCCGCCCGCGTAGCTCTTGAGGAAACCGACAGCACGGCCGTCGTCCAGATACTGCCGTTCAGCAGCCCGCAGCATATCCACCGTCCGGGACGCGCCGTCCGCTGTGTAGAACATCCCTTCGGACACCTGATGATCCGTATACGGCTTTGCCCATTCGGCCTCAAACGCAATGGCGCTGAGCAGCACCATCTCATCCTCCGGCGAGAGCTCTTCCACCAGCCGGTCGATCATGCCGCCGGTTTTTTCGGAAACCCAGCGGTTGATCTCCTGCACCGTCTGCACATGAAACGGCGCTTTGTTTATCCCGGCGTCATAGAAGTCGGTGTTAACCTGTAAAAACGACGGCTCTATCTGCAACCGGTCGGCTTCATCCCGAAACCAGATCGAACCGGCAGTTCGCAGCCGCGCCGTTTTCGACGACGACAGCGCCTGCCGATACCCGCGCATATAGCGGTTCAGACAGTCGAGCGGCATCCCGTCCGCCAAAACATGCTCCATCTGCGTCCGCGTCTCCCCGGCCGCGCCGTTTGCCGTCATGGACAGCACCGACAGCGCCGCATACGGCGAAAGCAGGAGGTTCTCCCCCGCGGAGACGCTCTGCCGCAGCAGGCCGATGGAAAAGTTTGCCGCGCCGTTGAGAAACGCCTCTTCCGTCGTCCGCTCCACCGCCGGGGACGGCGCCTCCGTCCGGCCGGTTCCCTGTGTTTCCTCTGTCATCCTTTCGGCAGACCTGTCTTCATCCGATGACTGAGCAACCGGCTGCCTGTCGGCGGTTGTCGGAACCCGTGCGCCGTATCCCGCCGACGTCCGCTCCGCCACCGGGCCCACACAACCCGACAGTGTGAGCAGCAGCGCCGCTGCGAGTGCGGTCCCGTTTCCTGTGATTTTCCGTCTGTTCATCATACATGCCTCCTTTACCCTGCATCGCACAGCAGATTGTCCAGCAGCGCCTGCCATCCGCTGTCTCCGTTCATGCAGTGCCAACCGTCATCCGACCAATACCGACCGCCTTCAAAATCCAGCGTCACCTCCTCCGTCCGGCCGCCGGGATACAGAACCCGGATTTCATAGAACACCCCTGTTGGCGCGGAGATCTCCCCACCGGTTACCGGCACGCCTGTCAGCGCTTCCAGCAGTCGCCCGACAGCAAGCAGCGCCTCGCTGTCTGTCACCCGGGCCTCCTGTGCATGTCCCTGCGGCGAACGGCGGCGAATCACCGCCTCCAGCGGACTGTTCAGGCCGACGCTCTGAGGCAAAGATTCTGCGGTCGTGCTGCCGGTGTCCTGCGCGGGCGCGGTTTCCCCGGCGGTGGGCTTTTCCGCCGTCGGAGATGTCGTTCTCCCGGCCGACGGCCTGCCCCCGGATGGGGATACCGTTTTGGCAGCGGAAGAGCCGTCCTCCACCGGCCACTGCGGGCTTTCCGGCGAAACGATTGTCTGTAGCCACACACTCCCGGCCAGCAAACCGATGATGAGACAGCCTGCCGTGGCTGCCAGCCGCCTCCGCCGGAGGCGACGCCCTGCCAGCAGGCGATCCCGTTTGGCGTAGACCGATTTCTGGAATTCTTCAGGGCTCTTCATAGCGAAATCCCTCCTTTTCCAGCCTCTCCCGCACCATCCGCCGGGCGCGATAGGAGAGATTGTCGATCTGTTTCTCGTTCTGTTTCATCACCTGTGCCGCCTCCCGATGGCTCATCCCCTCAAAATAGAGCAGATGCAGCACCGTCCGATACGCCTCCGGCAGCGTATCCAGCACTTTGTGGAGGCTCCGCTGCTGTTCCCGACGCAGAAATTTTTCCTCGAGAGAACGCCGGTCGGCGATGTCCATTTCCTCCAGCGGGGAGGGCGACAGGTGGGAGACGCGCCGGAGATGGTTCAGCGCCTTGTTGCGGCCGATGGTAAACAGATAGGTTTTGAGCGTGGCGCCGCTGCGCTCCCGCCAAGGATGCAGCAACAGCTCGACAAAGACGTCCTCCGCCAGTTCCTCCGCCTCCGACAGGCAGCACACATAGCGGTTCAGAAAAAAGATCAGCTTTTCCCGATACCGCTCCATCACATCGCCGAACGCCTCCTGTTCCCCCGCCAGAAAACGCCGATAGCTGTCGACACCGTCATCCATACCCGCTCCCCCTCTCTGCGGCCTCCATTTCTTATACACACATCCTCCTCCAAATCCTCACCAACCCCCTTCCGGCCAACGGCTGTCTCTTATACACATCTCCGAGCCCACGAGACCTCTCTACATCTCG
>ERZ1026998.584-NODE-584-length-11851-cov-3.835029_pt1 | contig 11851 bp, 8 predicted proteins | sample MGYA00519288_ERZ1026998 | MGnify/ENA primary metagenome ERZ1026998 (study PRJEB26926, sample SAMN06164454) | human gut metagenome | biome: ENVO:00009003; feature: ENVO:2100002; material: ENVO:00002003 | host: Homo sapiens | place: USA | collected 2012 ...
GCACTGCCGCTATGCCGCCGAACAGGGCGCCCGGGCAGTGCTCGGCATCGACCTGTCCGAACGGATGCTGCGGGAGGCCGCCCGCCGAACCGACTCGCCGGTGATCACCTACCGCCGGTGCGCCATCGAGGACTACGCCTACCCGCCGGATACCTTCGACATCGTGCTCAGCTCGCTTGCGCTGCACTATGTCGCGGATTTTGCCGCGGTCTGCCGCAGCGTCCACCGGACGCTGACCGCAGGCGGTTCCTTTGTCTTTTCGATCGAACACCCGGTCTTCACCGCCCAGGGCCCGCAGGACTGGGACTATGACGCGGCGGGTGACATCCGGCACTGGCCGGTCGACCGCTATTTCGAAGAGGGCGCGCGCGAGGCGGTGTTCCTCGGGGAACCGGTTGAAAAACAGCACCACACCCTGACCACTCTCCTCAACGGCCTGCTCCGGCAGGGCTTTGTGCTGCAATCGGTTGTGGAGCCCCAGCCCGCGCCGCATCTCTCGTCGCTGCCCGGCATGGCGGAGGAGCTGCGCCGCCCGATGATGCTCCTGATCGCGGCCCACCGCCCCTGAAAAAATCTCCCGGCGGAATTGTTCGAAAAAGAACGCGAAAACCGGTTGACATTTCACGCAAAAAATGCTAAAATATAGATCGCTGTTTGAAACAGCGTCATATCCGGGTGTAGCGCAGATTGGTAGCGCGCTTGAATGGGGTTCAAGAGGCCGCAGGTTCGACTCCTGTCACTCGGACCAACGTGAAATGAGGATGCCGTCAGGTATCCTCATTTTGCGTTGCCCACCGGGAGGAGTCGAACCGCTTCGACCTCCTGTCACTCGGACCAGAAAGAAAAAGTCGCAACGAGAGTTGTGACTTTTTTCTTTTTGTATTTTTCAATATTTACTATTCATCATTCATTCTTCATTTCCCCTGCGACTTTTTCAATGAATAATGAGAAATGAAATCGCTTCGCTGATGAAGAATGCATAATTGACTTTGCTTTTTCGATTTGCAGATTGAAGAATCGCCGCTGTCCTTCGAACAGGATGACACGCCGCGACTGAATATGTAACCCATATACTCTAAGCCCCGGTTTTTGTTTTGATGCAGAAGCCGGGGCTTTTTCTGTTTTCAGGAAAGGAATTAAAGATGTATTTCACCCAAAACAAACGCCTGCGCAAGATGGAAAAACTCATGCAGCGCGTCCCCAATTTCAGTCCGAGAGGATACTCGGACGGTTTCAACCAATGGTGCAGGCAGGTCATCGCCATCTGCCCGACCGTTTTTATGCAGATAACGCTGCTGTTCCTCGGACTGCTGACCTTCCCGGATCATATGTTGCTTGGGTTGGGAATCATGCCGGCGGCAAACGAAGTGCCGGGGATTGCGCAGCAGTTTGGACTGGACAGTTCGGCCAAGGCCAGCGTGATGAGCGTTGTCTACGCCACCATCACAGCGGTCAACCTTACCCGCAGCGTGGCAAAGGCGGCGAAATAGAACGTTTTGACGGTGCATATAACCTGTTGACTTTTGATGAAATATAGGTTATACTATTCGTATCAGAAAAGGAAGGACGCAGCCTGCCGTGAAAGATATTGCGGAAAGAATAAGAGAAATAGAAAACGAACTTGCGTCCCTGCCGGGCGGATACATCTCCCGCAAAATGATCTCCGGCAGAGAGCGCTTCTATTTGCAGTGGACGGAAAACGGAAAACTCAAAAGCAAGTATATCAAGGCAAGGGAATATGATGAAATATCCGCGCAGGTAAAGCGTCGGAAGGCTCTGCAGGAGGAACTGAAAAAACTGCGGGAAACGCCCGAAGGAATCAAAAATACCAATCTAAAACGAAAAGCGGTGAGAAATATGCAGAATATTACAGGAAAGATTATGTCCGGCGATACGGTTACCGCTTCTGTTAAAGACGGCGACATGACGATCGTCAATGAAAAATTGATACCGCTGTACCTGAAGCGTTTGAACGATGTGGAAGGATGGCTTGCGTCCCGTGCGATCGATACGCACCGTACCAATTCGCGTTTGCTGAAAAAGGCACTCCGTATCCGTACAGCGGACGACGCGCAGACCGCACTTGCTGTAAATGCAGCCACCGTAACCGATAACTACTGGTTCAAGCCGGAGGGATCGGAAGCCTGCTGGGAAGACGTTCGTTTCACGGAAAATTATTTTGATAGTCTTGCGCTGCGGGGCGATCCCGACAATTTCGGCCGTAAGCCTTCCCGAACACCTGAACTGACGAATACGGGCAGCTTTGAAAAATGTTGGAAGCTTATTGACGGTCAGTGGTGGATGTACAAAAGCGGAAACGAAAACGAATACTTTTCAGAGTTATTCATTTGCAGGCTGGGGGAAAAACTCGGTCTGCCCTTTGCGCATTATGAGATGGACGGCGAGTATATACGGACGCGCAACTTTACAGACGGAACGAATATGAATCTTGAAGCGATAGCGGCTTTCACCGATGATGACAATTACAGCTATTGCTTTAACATTATTCACGGAATATCGCCTGAACTTGCAGAACAGTACTTGCGTATTGTATGGATGGATACCGTCTGCTTCAACATGGACAGACATACGCAGAACTTCGGATTTCTGCGGGACAGGGGTAGCGGAGAGATTGTGTCGATGGCGCCGAATTATGACAACAATATTGCGCTGATCTCCAAAGGGTATCCGAACAGCTCCGTCAGCGGAATGATTTCGTTTTTCAGAGAATTTGCCGCTGAAAACGAAACGGCACGGGAGATGCTCCGAGAGATGGATCTGCCGGTGATAACAAAAGCGCTGATCGAAGAATGTATGGATGAATGCCCGTTTGAAGTAAATCGCAGGTTCATTACTGATTTTATTTTAAACAGTCAGGATGCAATCAATGAGAGTATTCATTCCGAGGATCTGACCGGGAATGAGGATAAGGGCATGGGATTGACGCTGTAAAGGGAGATAAAAAATGGATACAAAAACTGGGAATGAATTGGCTGCCCGGATATTTGCAGCATGATCTGGACGTATACAGGGACGGCTTAAAGAACAAATCTCCGCTGCTTGACTGCCTGTGGGGAGAACTCTATGGTAGCATCAACGGAGCAGAGATTGACGATAGGGCAACTACAAAGGAACATGCGGATTACCTGCGAAAAAAGTATTTATAGGGAAAATTCGAATCATCATATGGGAAAGGGCGCTGAAAAATCGGCGTCCTTTTAGATTGCTATAAAAACAACAGAAAGGATTATATCAAATGATAACCTGTCTCTGTCCGCAGAATCTGAAAGCCACAGCCAATCTGTGGCTGTGGAGGCTGTGGGATTTTTCAATCCTCTGTGTTGCCGCGCCGCTCCCGGTGGTGGCGCTGGTGTAGCTTCGACTGTTTATTCCCGCCGTGCCCCCCCTGCTACGGCTTTTTAACGATCCGCTTAGAGCTGCCGCATCGGGCAAAGCTGGTGTATATCTGTCTCCACGACCGTATGGACAAAGAGAAAAAGGCGTGGCCGGAGATCAACACCATCGCAAAGGATCTGTCCATCTCGCGCAGCACCGTCAAACGGGCAATCAAAACCCCTGAAAAAGCAGAGCTGATACAAAAAAAGAGCCGCACTACCGTGACAACGGCAGTGCGACCTCCAATCGGTACTATCTGCTTTGAAATTTTTATCCGACTCACAAGGGAGCAGTCTGCCGTTTGGGGAGGGTACCCTGCAAAGTCAGATGACTTTGCAGGGAGAGGAGGCGCAGCGAAATGAGCGAACTTTTTGCCGACAGACGGAAATAAACGATATGGAGCTTGCGACGACGAAAACCGAATGCCGGTTCACGGTGGACTCCCTTGAAGTAACCCAGTTTAAAAAAGAGTAACAACAGGGAGAAAATTCAAATCTGGTTGTCTATTTTATCCAACCATTTATTCTCAGCATACGGAAGTTTTTCCAATCCCGAAAAGAATGTAGTTAGTTCCTGATACATTTCTTGTAAATATGACTCTTCCAAAAGAATCAATTCCCGTGTTCTCTTATAGAGACTGTGTCTAATGGTTTTTTCTTTCGTAAAAAACCACTTTAAAAACGACATATATAGTATGTTCATTTGTCTAAAACAATTTTCGCTATTAGAAACTAGAGCTTGATTTGATATGTATTTATTGTTAAACAAATATTTTGTGAGTTCTTTCAATACCGCTTTGTGGTTCAAAAGCGCTCTCATAAATATCATATCATGATCACCTTTTTCTGCAATTGGATAACCTTCAACTAAGAATATCCTCATAAGCTTGCGCATAACTTCCAGTCCAAACACGTGGTCTTTGGGAGAGAAACTATCGTACAGCGGCTTTGAATACAAATAAGCATCCAGGTTCTTTATTACTTTGGAGATGTTAAAACTAAAGTCAAATTCACTATTAACTTTAAAAAAGACCATATCATTTTTTTGATAATATTTTACAAGGGCTGTCCAAAAATCCGAAATCGAAATTTCTGACTTTCTTATTTTAAACGTTGTATCATATCCGATGTAGATTAGAGTCCGATTTTCATCGTTATATCCTGTTATTAGGTAATCGTGACCAAAGTCGCACTGCATGTCATATGCGCTATGTCCAGGTATATATTTTTCATTCAAATTTCCATGTACATAGTATTTATTATCGATATATCTTGTAATAACATTCCAAAGTTCTTGCTCATCATGGAATAGTAATCTATCTGAAAATCCCATGTTATCGCTTTTTAGAATGAATTGTTGTGTCATCCCACCATCGGCAAAATACTCATATTCCATTGAGAAATCACAATGTAAATCTCCTGGATCTTTATTAGAACAAATACTCAGATAATTTGTATACAAATACGGTCTGCATCCAGGATACAAAAAAACAATTCCGCTTATATATGCATGATAATTTACAAAATCGAGCATTCTAAAATCCGAAAATGGTAATTCCATAATTTCCCACAAATGATGCAGCCACAACTGCATCATTTCCTTTCTTTTTCATTTTCTATATCTATTCGAAAGACGCATATGTTAAGTAATCAAAATACTTTTATCTTTCTGCCGTATCGAGTTGATAAAACCTTGCTTGGGCGTACCACAATTCATAATATTTGCCCGCAACATCCTGCAACAACGTATCGTGGCGACCACGCTGCACAAGCTGACCATCATCCATCACCAGAATATCGTCGCAAAAGCGGCAGGAAGACAGCCGGTGGCTGACATAAATCGCGAGCTTATCCTGCACCAGCTCGTCAAATCGGCTGTATATTTCATATTCCGACAGGGGATCCAGCGCGCTGGTCGGTTCGTCCAAAATCACTACCGGTGCCTCTTTATACAACGCACGGGCGATGGCGATTTTTTGCGCCTCACCGCCGGAAATTTCCACACCATCCTCGTCAAAGTCCTTGTACAGCGCGGTGTCCAGTCCGTGTGGCATAGTCTTCATTCGCTCGAACAAGCCTGCCCGTTCTAAACACGCAGTCGCCTTCTGGATGTCATACGTGACGTCCAGCGCCACATTTTGCCCCAGCGAAAAGGAAAACAGCTTAAAATCCTGAAACACCGCTGCAATCAGTGAAATATACTCCTCATAGGCAATATCCCAAATATCACGACCATTGACTAAAATTTTTCCATGAGTTGGCCTATACAAGCGGCAGATGAGTTTTACAATGGTGGTTTTACCCGACCCGTTCACCCCGACAATCGCCACCTTTTTGCCGCCCTGTATACGAAATGAAAGGTGGCGAAAAATGTATCGCTCGCTTTCGGGATAATGAAACGACACGTCCACAAATTCAATGGCGGACACCGCCGCGACAGTCCCCAGTCGCTCGCCCCGATCCTGCTCGATCGGCTCAAATTCAAACTGCTGGATATAATCAGCAACGTAGGGTATGTTGTTTTTTATTAAAGAGATGCGCGTCACCAGACGGGTAACAGAGGCGGAAAACATCTCCACAAAGCCCACGTATTTTATCAATCCGCCGATTTCAATGCGACCCTGCAAGACATAATAGACAATAAACGCATAAATGCTGAATTTCAGTAGATAGGCGATCCCGATTGTCACGATGGAATACCGAAACACTTTTCGGAACATCCATGTAAAATGCTTCACGTGGTCGGTGATGAGATATTTCTCTTTCATAGACAGGATCTTTCGATCTTGGCAGTAAATACGCGCATCCTTTCCCATGTGATAGCTGTCGATGGCGTCGTCATATCGGTTTTCGTCCGTCATCATGACCGCGCCCTTGTTGGCCATTTCGGTTTCCTTTTTTTGCCGCCAATTGGAGATGACGATATTGACCACAGCCAGCGCCGCAATCAGCGCCAAAAACAGCAGACATACGAAGTCAAACCCATCCGCCCAAATGTGAACGAGCATTTCCGTGAACAGATATAACGCCACCAGCAGATTGAGAATATTGTATTCAATGGAGTCCACGGCGTTCAAAAGCGCCCATTTGCCGTTTCCATTGATTCTTGCGTTTTCGTCTACGCGGCGGCGCAGTTGGCGAAATGCCGTCCCTTCCACCGTGCCGTAATCGAGCTGCATGGCTCTCAGCGCCAGTGAGCGGCACTCGTTCTTTTCACGCTCGTTGAGCGCCTGCGACAAAAACTTTTCGCTTGTTCGGTTGGCAACCGCTAAAACAAAGTTGCCGATGACCAGCAGCGCAACGAGCCAAAACAGTGTGTGCGGGTCTTTGCTGCCGCCAATTTCATTGAGCAGCATGGCAGACACGATCAGATTGAAATATGGTGAGAATACCTCGAACAGGTTTTCGAGTGTCATGAGCGGCAGCCATCGTCTGCAAAAGGAATGGGTAAGCTGCAGCGCCCGGCGGTTGACGCCATTGCACATTGTCTTCACAGCGCATCCTCCTTTTCCTCTCCCGTTTGATAATAGCGGCTCTGCACCTCAAACATATGGGCATAGTCCCTGCCAGCCGCCATCAGCTCGTCGTGCGAGCCGCACTCCGTAATTCGCCCGTCTTTCATAAAGAAAATGCGGTCGCAGAAACGGGTGGAGGACAAGCGATGGGAGATGTATATGGCGGTTTTGCCGGCGGTCAGCTCGTCAAACTGCTCATACAGCCGCCCCTCGGCAATGGGATCCAGCGCCGCCGTCGGCTCGTCCAAAATCACCACCGGCGCGTCCTTGTACAGCGCCCGTGCGATCATCAGCTTTTGCCGCTCGCCGCCGGACAGATCCACCGCGCCGTCGTAGGTGCCTTTCATCAATCGTGTATCCAGCCCGTCGGGATAGGCGCGCACCAAATCGCCCAAGCCCATTTTGTCCAGTGACCACCACACCTTTTGATCATCCACCTCGCCGGTTTCGGTGGTGGTCAGGAACTCCCGAATGGTGACCGGCAGCAGGTACATATCCTGAAACACGGTGGAAAACAGGGTGTAATAGTCCTCAATATTGTACGCCTTGGAGGAAACGCCATTAACATACACGGTTCCTTCATCCGGCAGATACATGCCGCACAACAACTTGATAAGCGTGGTTTTGCCCGCGCCGTTTGCGCCCACGATTGCCACCTTTTCGCCGGGTGCAATTTGTAAGCTCACATCGTCAAACAGCGGTTTTTCCGCCGTCGGATAGGTGAAGCGCACATGCTCAAACGCAATGGCGGGCGGACAATTGGATTTACAGGGGAGTGGATGTCCCGCCCCGTGGTTCATACGCTCCTCAATGTTGAAATACGCACGGTAATGCCCGACGGTGACCGACTGTGCGGCGATGTTATTCCACCCGCTGATGATGCTGGTGAACCATCCGGCAAATCCGGTGATGACGGATATCATAAATACAAAACCCGCCATGTCCAGTCCGCCGGTCAGCAACTGCCGAATCAGCAGCGCATAGGCTACGCTGTTTTGGAGTAGTACCAGCGCAGCGGATATTACGCCGCCGACCCAGTCCACTGTGCAGCTTTTGTTATGCTCCGTCATACTGCCGCGCACCTGCTGGTGATACAATCGGTCGAGCCAGCCCGCCATGTTGAACACGCGGATATCCTTGGCATATTCCACATTCCGCTCCACGCCGATGAGATACCCCATTTTACGGTCGAATGTGTTGCGCACCTCGCGGCGAGATTCGGTGTAATGGATTCTGTATCGCCCGTAACCGTAGGTGATTAGGGCAGAGAGCAGAAGCGTTATCAACACCAACGGCGAAAAGGTCAAAATGATGGTGCCGTAGGTCAGTGCGCCCGCGCAGTTGACAAAAAAATCCAGCATATCGGGGATGATGGTGTCACACGCGCATCCGCCGAGAGTATCGTTCCACGCAATGGAGTATTTTTGCAGGATGCGGGGATCCTCTGTGTTGATATAGTCGGTCTGCAAATGCTTTTTGTTCAACAAAAGCTGATAAGTGTTGAGAATTTGATACCGATGCCGCTCAACCCGACTATACCGATAACTTTCCAAAATATCCAATCCGTACCACAGCAGAAAATACAGGGCCAGCACCCACATCATCGCAAAAAAATCCGTGCCCTGTTCCAGCTTGGACAAAATCAGTGCGGGGAAATATGCACCTAGCAGAGAGAGCACAATGGTCAGTGGTATTTTCAGCACCAAAAAGACCACCCGTCCCCGCGTCCAAGACCATTGGTTGCGCAAGGCGTACCCGATATTGGATATCACCCATCCGCGCTTTTTCTTTTTCGCCTTTGCAGTAGCACCTCTCATGTTATTTTCCCCCGAACATTTATGACAGCCAGTCAAGAATATGCATAAACAGGTCATACATATCTTTTTGAACACCTAATTGAAACACAGGCAGCCCCGTCCTTTGCTTTAATTCGCTGCTGATGAGCAAGTATTCGGAATCTTGAATTTTAACCTTAGATCCAAAAACATTCCGCCAATCCGATAATTGTTTCATGGGGTAGACCACCAGCCCAATAACTTTACAATTTATAATACCTTCTATGTATTTAATTGTGTTCATTATATATTCGGCTTCGTCATCCGGGTTCACACATAATATGACAATATCCGGATTTGTTCCAAGCAAGAAACTGTGCTGCCGTATCGGATATAGTGATAGGTTGGACATATTCATAGGAATAGTGTTAGCCTGTGAGCTGGTAATAATAATATCTCGATCATCCAATTGAAAAATCACTTTATTGAGCAATGTTATAGTTTGCCAATCATCAATGTAGATAGCGGAGGCATACCCCATTGGAAAAACATAGTCCATTCCAAAAAGCAACGCATGAGGTTCAGTCCCTATTGCGCCAACGCTATAGCCAGCTTTTAAAAAAAGCGAACGCAAAATCAGTTGAAGGGTAAATTTTCCTTGAGAAGAAGATGTGCCCCAAATACCAAGAACGGGTTTGGAAATTTCGTACAATTTATTAAAAGTATTGCAGGGCACATCCTCTTGCTTTATAAATGGAGAAAAAAGTTGAGAATTATATGCTGGTACTTCCGCTGTGTTTTCAAATTTATTTATGTAATCAAAAGAGTAGATGTTGATTCCACAAGCCAATGCTTTTTCTATAATGCTTTTACGCGCATCATATCCCAGCATCCTATTTATTTCATCAAGGTGACCAAGTATCAAGGTATCACATTCTGTAAAATCAATGGAATCTATGTCGCGAATTATGTAATCATTGCCGACATCGGCTTCAGAAGAAACTAAAATTTTGTTAGTGTGCATTCCAACACGTCCAGAATATCGAACGTCATAGATTGCAGCTATTTCAAATGAAAGTTTATTTGCAAATCTGACAAACTGGTGACTTTCTTTGTTAAAAGGGAATATAGCTACCCGCTTAACCGGAAAAGGAAGGCCAAAATTCGTATGTTGTGCCAGAGAATTGTTGGTCGAGTAGACTCTTTTGGAATTAGCTTTTATATTATTTAGCACTTCATCTCGAGTTATTTGAACGCCGAATTCTTGCGTCAACTGAAATATATAAGCGGAAACATAAGCACATGCAAAGCTACTCCCGCCTGTAATGATAGTTTTTTCATCTTTCCATCGAAGTCGTTGAAGTCCCCCCTTTGCTCGTATATTAATCGGACTATTCTCTACAAATTCCCAATCCAGGGGCGACTTGCATTGATAATTGCTATCTACACCTATTACGCAGTCAAATGCTGCGGGAAAAGAAATGGCACCATTATTGTCAAATGCCGCAACAATAATAACGTTCCTTGAGGTGATTTTCTCGCAAATTTTCTTTAGCCGATTATAATTTTTGCAACTACATAATCCTAAACTTAGATTGATTATCTTACATCGAATGTTCTCAAAAATGTATTCCAACGCACCTTCTAAGCAATTTTCATCAACGCTCATTTCGGAGTCGAAAACACGTATATTGCAAATTCTTGCACCACAAGTATTCTTATCAATTAAATCAAAGATAGCTGTACCATGTCCAATTAAATCGCAATAGTCATTACATGGTTTACAAACTCCGTCCTGTTCTATAAAACCAATGCCTGCAATATCGCGACCATCATATTTTCTATCATAAATATTGACACCACTATCCACGATTACAATATCATAATACACGTCTGTTTTCATAAAATTTCTCCACGAAGTTTTGTTTTATTATATAGTAGATACCGAATAGCAAATCTAATCGTCTATTCGGTATCTACTGACACATACAGTCAATAATCAGCTACTAAATACTAAGTGAAATGAATCTTATGTTTATCTTTTTATTTTGAGGTTCCTGTGCAGCTTCCACTACCGTTATTCACACAAGTTGAACCATTATTTGTGCATGAACCGCTGCCGGTATTGGTGGTTTCACCTACATACAACGACACTTTGCCATAATTCTTTTTGACAGGCTTTTTCAAAAATTTCATATTCATCTTTCCTTTCCAATTTTGAGCTTGAGTTGACTGTAGGATGTCCTAAGTAGAAGCTATGTAATCCGAAATTTTCAATGCATAAGACCTCGCAGATAATAACAGTTCGTAATCCAGAAAGTCATCCGGTAATTGAACGTTCAATTTATCTTCTATACGCACAATAAAATCAATAAATTGCATTGAATCAATAATATAATCTTGAAGAGAAAAATCATCCTCCTCAGCATCCAGCACTATAAGTCCCATTTCTTCCAAAGTGTTTACTATAGTACGTAAGCAATCCATTACCTTTCCTCCTCAATACGGTTTCTACGAAATTTTATCGGCTCAAATTCGACTCTCTCCGACAAATACTCCAAATAGTCGCCAATACTATTTTTTACATTTGAAATATTGCAAGTGTTTTCAAAAGAATCGAAATTCATGCGCAGCGGACACTGAGCGCGAAAGCAGCATGGCAAATAGAAACAGTTGCGACACTCCTCTGGAATATGATTTTCCTTCATATACCACATGCTATCCAAATATGTATCAATGTTCAAATTGCCATTGCTGTCTATTTTTCCCAGAATATTTTCTGGCCGATCAAAGTGAATAGAACATCTATAGATAGTCAAATCTGAACCGATTGTATAATTATGTTTCCCCGCTGCATAGCACACCTTATTCATAGGTTGAAAATTAAACAGGGCATCTGCCAGATTAATTTGTGCATCGTTATATATCCCGATTGCTTTTAGCTTTTTATAAATTTCCTCTCCACTTAGCAGCTGGTTTTCAAATTTTTTTACAGATTCTCCACCATAATCATCCGTAATAGCAAAGCGAATATCAAATCGACCGTCATGTGCAAATAACGTCTTATAGAAATCAATGAATTCGTTTAATTTATCAACGTTTTCTCTTGTTATATTAATCCTAACAGTAAAATGAGCGAACCTGTATTCTTTATGATCTCTTATGT
>ERZ1026998.590-NODE-590-length-11787-cov-4.796369_pt1 | contig 11787 bp, 9 predicted proteins | sample MGYA00519288_ERZ1026998 | MGnify/ENA primary metagenome ERZ1026998 (study PRJEB26926, sample SAMN06164454) | human gut metagenome | biome: ENVO:00009003; feature: ENVO:2100002; material: ENVO:00002003 | host: Homo sapiens | place: USA | collected 2012 ...
TAATCATTATACAGATGAAATAAAAAATGATTTTGAGCAATTAACTATAAGTTATGATGTTATCAAACCAAAGAAAAACAAATAGAAAATAAAGCTATCGCTTTATAATCACTTGATATTTTCAGAAAAATATGTTATACTGAATCAATTCAAAAGCACTGGCTGTTTTTCTGTTAGCTGCCATCGCTACCACAAAAAGATTTCAGAAACGAGGAATAGGTATGACAGTGAGTTATAAGAAACTTTGGAAGCTGCTCATTGACAAGGATATGAAAAAGAAAGACCTTGAAAAAGCGGCAGGGATCAGCAATTATGTTATTTCAAAGATGAACAAGGGTGAAAACATAACCGTGGATATCGTAGGCAAGATTTGCAGTGCATTAAACTGTACCCCCAACGACATTATGGAGTTCAGTGATGACAGCATATAAAGGAGTTTTTTCGATGAGCAATGTTTTAACAAAAATCACGCAAAGCATGGATTTCAAAAAGAAGGATAGAATCCCTTACATAAATGCTGTTGTTCTGATGGGACTGTTCACCTTTCTGTTTTTAGGTGCGGAATATCTATATGTAGATGTGCTTTCCCGCATGGTATCAGAGGATAAAACCGTCCTGGCACAGAATTATGCACTCGGAGTAAGTGCGGCAGGCTTTCTGCTGTATCCGTTATTGAACCGCTTTTGTAAAAACCGTCTCAAAGCAGTATGCTTCGTTATGATCAGCCTTGCATCCGTTCTGTGCATAGCCTTCATCTGTATGGGTACTGCTTATACAGCGACATTCATAGCGGGACTTGTTTTGTTTCTGCTTCTTGGTTTGTCCGGCAGCGCGGTTTTTTATGTTTCCATGCGTATGATGAAAACAGACAGGTATTTGGCAAGGACTGTGGGTATTTCCTATGCGCTGGGTATCATGCTCCAGTTTGCAAACAACAATCTTGTTCGTTCGGAAACGGCGGAAGCAATCATTTTATCGGTATTTTTGCTACTGCTTGTTTGGATGCTGATAAAGAACGACCGTGTTTATTGTGAAAACAATGGTCAGCAGGCAGATGTGCCGCCGGATGAAGAAAAGAGCGTAAGTAATACCGGAAAACACACAAAGGGATCAATCGTCGGAATTCTTATGATTCTGCTTGTAGTGCTGATGACATTTATTTTCAGTACGCTTGACAGTGCGGTAACGCTTGTTCATGCAAACGGAACAGTTGACATAGGACAATGGCCGAGAATCCTGCTTGCGCTAAGCGGTTTGGCGGCGGGATTTGTGTTTGACATAAAGAATCGCAAATATATGGGGCTTGTTATGTACTGCGTGATGGTGCTGTCAACCATATGTATCGTCGTACTTAAACTTGCCGGACCGTTTTGGGTAGGTCTGATTGTTTTCTATCTGTCGGCGGGCTTTTTTGCCGTATTCTTTACCTCCGGCTTTATGGAGCTTTCCCGTCATATGAAAACACCTGAGCTGTGGGCAGGAATGGGGCGTGCAGTTAATAATATCACCGCCGCTGTCATTGCCAATCTCGTTTTAACTCTGCTGTCCTCCGGCAGCAGTATTGCCGTCATTGTTCTTGTGCTGTTTTTGTTTGTGGCTGTCAGCATCGTGGCGGCTGCATATACCTTTCAAAAGAAAGCATTTATGGAAAAGCTTATTACAGATGCAGCTGATGCTGTCAGCGAGAAAGAAAAGCTGCGAAAATTCTCAGAAGTGTTTTCTTTCACGGAAAGAGAAGCCGAGGTTTTCGGACTGCTTGTCAATACCGAAGACGGATTGCAGACGATAGCCGATGGTTTGTATGTCTCCAGACGAACCTTAGAGAGATATGTCTCCGCCATATATGAAAAAACAGGTGTAAAATCACGGATCGGGCTTGTTACTCTTTATAACAACGCATAATAAAACATAACAAAAAGCATTTTATCCTCCCGCCGATGTGGGAGGATATTTTTTGCGGTTTTTTCAGGGAAAATCGATATTTTTGCCTCGATTTTAAGAATGGCGGAGTTCCGCCACCCCATTTTCGGCAGATTGGCGGACTTCCCTTATATCAAAATCGGCACTCTGTAAGTATAATTATATGCAAAGACGGTCGGGAGGAATACGAATTGCAACACAAACTCTTATATTTTATCGAAAGGTATAATAAGAAGTATTTGCCCAAAATTTTAACTGTCCTTTTGCTTGCAAGTTTGGCTCTGAGTGCCTGTGCCAAAAAGCCTTCGGAAACATACAGTTCTACATCAATCCCAGAGCCTTCACAAAACACATCTACGCAGGCGGAGCCGGTAACGCTGGAACAGGCGCTTCTCAAGGAGCGCGGAAAACCGTATGACCAATCGGACTACAAAAAATTTCTCGGCGGCGAGGGCATTATAAACGAATACGCCGAATTCGACTGCAATCTGGATCACGGCTACAGTAAAACCATTAACGATCTCGTGGTGGCTGACGGAAAGCTGTACCAGGCAAATTTCAACTCCGTTTTGGCAAACGGCAAGAACATACAGGAGGTCGGCACTTTGCCCGGAAAAAACATCCGGTACTGGCGTCTGACCTATGACGGTGAAATGGGCAGTATGTACTTAAAAGACGGTTCGGGATATAAAATAAGCGCCGTGCCGTTCTCGACCACACCGCTTGATAATGCGCAGTATCCGCTTTTTAAGAAGGTATACCGCTATGCGGCGGACGGGAAAACATTGGAGGATCATACGGTAGAATACTTAAATGCCGATAAGGTCTACTTCGGCGATCCGATAATCACCGTTGTCGGCGGGAAAGTCAGCCTGCTCTTTTCGGGCAAATATCTTGATAAGGGTACGACAGGCTGGAATTGGTATCGGGACATGGATTGGCGGGAGTACATTGCCTTTGATTTGGAGCTGTCCGAGCTTGGCGGCGAAACACCGGTCCGGCTGTTTAATCGGAACATTCTGATGACCAATTGTGCCTTTTATGAGATCGTGTATGCCTCGGAGCCTTTGGACGACAGCGACACAAAAGCGCAGTTTGCGCCGGACGGCTCGGTGTCTCACTACTATCCCGCAGCGCAGCATCTCAATTGCGATCTGAAATTAAGAAAGATTGATCTGCTCACCGCTTTTTACGGTGATGTCCGCAACATCAGCACAAGCCACGTGATCACCGAGGACTATACGATGCTCCCCATCGCCGAGGTGCTTACAGACGGATACGGTGCGTATCAAAAATACGATCCCTGCCGTTTCTATTGGGACTATGATCAGAAATAAGGAAAAGGAGAGAAACACGATGAATGCAAAACGAATCACGGCGCTTGCGCTGGCTTTGGTCATGATCTTGCTTCTTGCCGCATGCGGCAGCAAAACCGTTGTGAACGATGACGGCACAAAAACCGAACAAACAGAACGCGGAGTCAAGGTGACGCAAACGGCGGCAAAAGCCGTGCAGACCGAAAAATACGAAAACGCCGATTTCAGCATGACCATCCCGAAGGGCTGGACGGTAACGACCGGCGGAACAAATATCTACCACAGTATTCGGGTAAGCGACCCGAACGAACCGCTCAATCAGATGTTTGTACTGCTGAAGGCAGATGTCCTGCTCCATAGTCAGGCGGGCAAAGAAGCATGGCAGCAGAACTACAGCATGGGGAATACGCAGGCGGCGCTTTTGGCTAAGGCCGCTGTGCTTGATAACCCGTCTACAGAGGGCTTTTTCAAAATATTCTCACAGTATACTGCATTTGCATCGGAGGTGGAGCCTGCTTATTCGGGATATGCCTTCCCCCGGTTTGATAATTTTACGGTAACCGACCGCTATCCCTCTGCCAGCCCGATGAAGTCCTCCGCCCTGGGCGATGAGCAGCTCCGCGCCACCTTTACGGATAACGGCAAAGAGGGCGAGGGCCTATTTGCCGCCAGTGTGGTGGACTTTGGCAGCTTTGCCATCTCCAACGGCAATGTGGTAGGCTATCAGCTCCAGGCGGTGGACGGCGGCTACTATATGGCTTACAATGTCGTTGCTGTTACCGCCGCAAAGGACACCTTTATCGAGTGGGAAGGTGTGCTGACCGATTGCTTCAAAACCCTGCAGTATTCCGATAGCTTTGTCAGTGCTACCAATCAGGCAAGCAACGAAAAGGTCGCCCTTGCAAAACAGATCAGTCAGAACTTTAATGCGACTATGGACGGCTTTATGTCCTCCTGGGAAAGCCGCAACAGAAGTCAGGACATTATGAGCCAGAAGCAGAGCGACGCCACCCTCGGCTACGAGCGCGTGTACGATACCGAAACGGGCGAGATTTATAAAGCAACCAACGGCTTTACCGATGTGTACGACGGCAAGCGGTACAAGGCAGTCACCGACGACAATATGTATGCCGAACCTATCAGCGGGTATATTGAAAAGCAATGACAGGACAAAAACGGTTTGCAAATAAAAGAGAATGATAAGGAGGCTTCAGAAGATGAATGTAGTGCCGCATTCCGTTCCGCAGGAAAGCAATACGATAAAAACCACACTTCCGTACAACCGGAAATATGTGCTTTTTGCGATCTACGAGGTGCTGGATAAAAAGGGCGCCGAGTACGAAAAAATAAATGCAACGACTATTTTATCGGAAATATCGGTATACGGAAATACAAGCCGATTTTCTCTTTCGGCAGACGAACAGCCCTTCGGAACGGAGCTGACCGTAACGATGGTTCGTCCCTGCGAAGGACTCTCTGCCTCCGGCGTTCAGAGATCCGTAAATGCTGTTGCCGACAGCATCTCGCAATATCTGGAAAACGAGCTTGTAATAAACAGGCTGAAGGCTTGATTTGTAATTATAAACGAAAGCCTGAAGCAAAGAAAAATCGGAGGAAATGTCTATGAGAAAATTTGGAGAATATGTCCGAGCGACATATGGGTGTTTCTCGGCAAAATGGATTTTCGGGGTGCTTGCGGCACTTAGCCTTTTGCCGACCTTAACAAAAACGGTTCTGTTGTGCATAACAAAAGAATCGCTTACCGCAGGCGCGGTGTTTTTTGCAGACCTGTTCTGCGTTGTCTGCGCCTGTATTCCGGCTTTTTTGGCAGTCCGCTCGACGAACGGAAACACAAAACAAGCCGCCGGTATATGGCTCAAGGACTGTCTTCCTTGTATAGCGGCTTTGTATGCGGGTGAAATACTGGCAGGACTTCTTGGCGGGAAATTCGGAACAACCGGAAAAATCATCGCCTGCGCTGTGGCCGGGACACTGCTCGGGCTGTCATTTTATTTGCTTGGATCTGCCATGAGAGGGAAAGCCGAAAGGAAAGCAGGCCGGGAAATTGCACGAATCGGAATCGCCGTATTACTGGCGATCGTCTGTTGGTATCTGCTCCCGTACTTCTTCGACCTCGGCGTGCAAACCGTTCTTTCCGGGAACAAAGCATGGAGTGCGAAGCTGGCAGCGGAGCTTTTGAATACGGTGTTTCGCTGGGCGCTCCTTGTGCCTGCCCTTGCATTCATATGCGGCAAAGGAAAACAGTCGGAAGAAAAAGAAGAAGCCGTGCCGACAGAATCAAAACGATCCTTTTTGCCCTATATTCCGACCTGCATCAGTGCCGCCGTGTTGTTATGCGCCATTGTACTGCTCTTTCCGCAAACGGTTTCGCCTGCCGACAGACTGAAGGATGAATATTATTCCCGCACGAACATGGCGTGCTATAACCTGCTGGGTGGCAACATCATAACGGCGGTCAACGAATACAGCGATATTCAGCGGGAGCTGGAGGTGTGGAAAAGCGTTGCCGACGGCGGCTGGAATGATATCAGCGAGCAGGAAATTGCTTCAAATCCGATGCTTGCCTATCTTGATACCTATACTAACCACACCGAAGGCAGGCTGGAAGCAATGGAGAAGAATTACACGGCAGGCCACATTAAGGACACCGATTACTGCTTTGAAATGTTGTCCGAATATAAAAAAGCCGACACCCTGACGGCGGAACAGAAAAACCGGCGGACGGAGATACTGACGAATCTGGCGGCAAACGGACTGTTTGTCGGCGGACTTCCGGATGTGAAAGAAAACGCCGCGGCAATGGCGGATGTTATAGAGAATGCGGCTTCTTATCGGAACAGTTTTGAATATGCCGAACTTCTCGCCAAAATGCGGGTGGGGGTTACAAACGGCACTAACATCGCCGATTCCGTCGGCACAGGTATTACCTATTCTATCGTGGACAACGCGATTGAAAAGGCGCTGAAAAATCCGGAGGACTTCGTGTGGAATTACATAGCGGTCATGCTGTATAACAATCAGGACCGTCATACCCTGTACCTTACTTCGGAATACTCAGCTGACTTTCAGATTCTCACTGTCGTTGAAGGCTTTGAAGAGCAGTTTGAAAAACAGCTCGGAAATGATATTACCAAGGAAGAACAGCTTGGAATCAAGAAGCTGGTCATGCAGACCTATCTGCGGGCGTTGGCGCTGGATAAATGCGCGGATTACGGATTGGAAGCGCTAAAAAGCCTTGATAATTCCTATATCCGGGAAAACACCATGTATGCGCTTTTGAAAACCGGCCGGTACGATGAGTGCTTAAAGCTTGCTAAGGAGACGGAAACCGGAACCAATCCTGCGCCTATCTACTATGCGGCGGCGGCTACGCTTGAAAGCGAAGACTTCGATGCTTCCGTGGAATATGCGCTGGAACTTGCAAAGCAGGCAAAGCTGAGCGAATATCCTAAACGGGCAGATGAGTTGCTACATTCCTGGCTTGCATTGCTGATCGTAGATACAGAAACCACAAAAGCGAAGTACGGTCAATTGACCGAGGTACAGATAAGCAGGCTTGAAAGCGATGCGTTTTTGAAAAACTATCTTGAAGCATATGCGAATGCCTACTATTCGACCTACGGCGGGCACTCCGTTTACGGCGATTCCTATACAGCGGCACTCGACAAGGCGATTGCCGCCGCGGACCGGGTCCTGTCCGAGTGCGCCGAATTGTGCTATCCGTATTACATCAAAGGTGTAGCGCTTGCACAGCAGGAAAAATTTGAGGATGCCGTGAGCGCTTACAAAAAAGCGATTGAGTACAAGAGCGATGACCCGATGATATGGTATGCGCTTCATTCCGCATATGCAGAGCTGGAGGACTGGGAGAACGCATATACCGCCGCCGAAATTGCCATCGGTCTGAGTCCATGGTTCAATTACTACAATGATTACGAGGGCATCGGTATTCATATCTATTCCTACCGCGATCGTGCGAAAGCCATGCTGGAAAAACAGCACGAAGCATCACAGAAGGGAGGAAACGAATAATGCTTATTATACTTTTATCTATCGTCTTTCTTGTTTTGCTTCTGCAAACCTTCTTTCTCGGCGGCACTGTTTGGGTGGGTGTTATCGGGATGCTGCTTTGTGCGGCGGGGATCGCAGCGTCGATCATTCTGAAAAAGCAAGGAAAAAATCGCTTTGGCATGATATCGGCATCGGCGGGACTGGTTCTTGCGGTTGTATGCTGCCTGTTCATTACGTCCGGCGTCGGTATGGGTACCTTACAGCAAAAGGAGACGCTCCTGAAGAAGCTCACCGCCGCCGAAACCGTAGAGGCAGCCGAAGAAAAATACAATTCTTATATTGAAGTGTACGGAGAAGACGATTCCTCCGCGCTCTGTCTGGCAAAATACTATATGCAGGCGGAGGAGGCGGACAAAAGCCGGGCGATGCTTTTTAAACTCAAAAACGAAACAAGCATAGCGTATTATCGGACAATGGCGGAATGGTACAACAAATTCGACAAGGGCAACTTTTCTTATGTGGTCAGCACGCTGCTGGACGCGGTTGCCGAACATCCGTCATGGGCGCAGGGGCATCTGCTGCTGGGACTTTCCTATTATGAAAACGGAGACAATACATCGGCGATTTATTACCTGAAAAAAGCGCATCTCCTCGACCCGTCGGACGGCTATTCCCTGTGCTATCTCGGCGTGATTTCCTATGACAGGGGAAGCTATCAGGCGGCGCAGGGATATCTGGACAGTGCCGAGAAGCTTGCGGGAAAAGATAACTATTTGAAAAGCATTATCGATACCTATCGGGAATGCGTAGCAAGGGAGGCGAAATAAATGAAAAAACAGATTTTATCTCTTCTACTGTGCTGTTGTCTGCTTATAACGGTTTTGCCAATCACTGCTTCGGCAGAGGGAGAAACGCCGACAGGAGGAACGATTACAAGACCGTCCATAAAAGATGTAATCGACCATATCGGTTCTTCCGCCTCCGACGCTTACGACGCCTCGCTTAATTTCTGGAATGACTACGGCAACAATATTTCCGGCGGATTCAGCCAGGCAGGAGACAGATGGAACATTATAAAAAACACGCCTGACTTTGCATCCGATTACGGCGATGCAATAAAGGTCGGCGACGGGATATTCACGGCAGCGGGTGCGGCGACCAATATCATGGATTCCGTTTCCGCAGCGCATCAGCTCACCCATCCGCAGGATAATCCCTACGCCGCTCATCCGGCTCTCTCCACCGCCTACGACACGCTGACCGCATGGCAGGCGATGATGAACTGGGCGGAGATGGCGGTCGGCGATAAAGACCCGACCGGTACGGTAAAGGGCATTAACACCTTACTGGGAGACGCCGTCAAAACATGGTCAGACACTGCCACGCAGACGGCTTTGCTGGATTACGCCGATCACAGCACATTGATCGGAACGTTTGATATCACCATACAGAATGTCAATGATTACTATACACATTTATTCCAGGATATGTTTTACCCATCGAGGGACGCGGAATGGTCATTGGAGGACTGGTGGAAAAAGAGCTATTACGACAAGCTGAACTTTTATGCGCAGATGGTAAGGGAAGGTCGCGAGAAGGAATTTGAATGGCTGCGTGATCAGCTGCTAAACATGGCGCCTCATACCGGAGGCACAGTTCTTCCAAACAACACCGAGGCAAAAAAGCCGAATATTTATCTCTACCCCGAAACGGAAACCGAGATAACGGTCACCTTTGAAAAGCCGGAATATCTCACCTCGTCTATTCCGGACTATACGGGAGCGTGGACGGTAACGGTATCTCCCGACGGCAAGCTCACCGATGCCGTGGGCAACAGCTACGGATATCTGTTCTATGAAGCTCTTGTGAAAAAGAAGGCGTTCCAAACCGAAGAGGGTTTCCTTGTTCCGGCAGACAACCGCGACGAAACTTTCCGACGGATACTGACGGCTTACGGATTCAATGAGCAGGAAACTGCCGACTTCATCGAGTACTGGTCGGATTATCTGACAAGCGGTGAGGACTACGTCATGTATCCGATACTGACGGACGGTGTTGACACCGCCATGCCGGTATCCTTCTCCGTTAAACCGGACAGCATAACCCGGATATGGTTCGGCTTTGCTCACTATGACGGAAGTGAAATAAAGAAACCCGAGATCACACCGATCGAACGAAAAGGATTTACTGTTGTTGAATGGGGAGGTGCTGTTCTGGATTGATTGACAGAGCAAAATAAAACCGTTCTAATGAAATGTATAGCAGAAAGAATGGAGGCAATCAAATGAATGAGTCGCGAGTATTTATGTTAAATGGCACGGATGTGCAAAAGATCGTTACCCGCTTAGAGGGTTTCTTTCGCACCGAGAAGGGTATGGAGGTGCAAAGCTCCGAGACTACGGAGGGCTATGTTATGCAGGCGAGCCAGCCGAAGGACGGATGGAAAACGCTGACCGGAATGCGGCTTGCCGTTACCGTGCAGATGACGGTTATGGGAAATCAGTTGAATGTAAACATCGGCGAAGGACAATGGTCGGATAAAATCGGCGCTGGAGCAATCGGTCTGTTTGTTGCATGGCCGCTGGCGATCACCGCAGGAATGGGTGCATTCAAACAGAAAAAGCTACCGGGCGAGGTGTTTCAGGTCATCGAAACTACCATTATGACCGGTGGGCAGCCTGTGGTTGTGACAGGCGCAGGTCAGACGGTGGCTACGGGAATGATCGTGTGTCCGAGTTGCAAAGCGCAGCTCGCCGCCGGCTCTAAGTTCTGCAATCATTGTGGAACAAAGCTCAACACAAAATGCCCGAATTGCGGTGCAGATATTACACAGGGAAGCGCATTCTGCTCCGAATGCGGACAAAAACTTTAAGAAAGGATTATTAAATTATGAAAGAACGCACACTTAAAACAAAATTGCTGACAGTCCTGCTGGCTCTGTGCATGGTGCTGTCGATTGTGCCGATGACGGTGTTTGCGGCAGGAGTCAACTACATTGACAAAATTAGTGTCACCTACACCAAACCGGACTATAAAGCTGGCGATGCACCGCAGGCAGCAGCGACGGTGACAGAGGGAGAATGTTCTGTTGCCTATGAGTATTGGATGGAAATAGAACAAAAAACAGAAGGCAGTGTCTGGACAAGTACAGGACGGTATTGGTATTCTGATTCGAGTAAAATGGCGTCTCTTGCAGCAGACAAGCAGATTACACAGTTTGAAGCAGGACACCATTATTCCTATAATATTGTACTTAAAACAAATAGCGGCTACTTTATCAGCGACGATACAATTGTTTCCGTAGGCGATTATGAGTGGGGTGAGGTGGGTTCCGACACGAACCTTGAAATAAAAGAGATGAGTACGGAACTGCGTATTTACAGTCCTTACTCAATCGATCTTCCTGCCGCCAGCACCGACGAGGTTATTACCACAGTTGACATCGGTAATGTTTGGAAAAGACTTGATTCTTCACAGCCCGTTGCGTTTACAGCGGAAGTAAATCCCAACAATTCTGCTTGCAGCGGAAAAGTGGAAATCGTGGAAGAAGCGTGGGAGAAGTCCACTTATGGTGAAAGTACCCCGATAACAGACGTTATTAAAAGCACAGATACTTCCCGTAACCCGATTGCCGGTGGAGAATACTGGTATAGCATTGCGTTAAAGGCGAAAGAGGGATATGTATTTTCTGATAATGTGACTTTTATTTGTGAGGGAATAACATATACCGCACAAACGGCAAATACAAGCGTGTCTGATAATGGGAAAACCTTTACTGCGTGGGAATTTTTGCTGCCTGTCATAGTAAGCGACGGGGCAGACGATACCGTAATAAAAGATGTTGAAATCATCGGCGCAACCCTTTCCTACAACCCCGGTGATGCGCCCCGGGCCACGGCTGCCGTAGCCGCCGCCGATCAGGGCAAGTACCGGATTGCAGATGAATGCTGGCAGGAGTTAAATGAAAACGATGTGGCCGTGGCCGTATGGTATTCCGACAACGGGGCATACAGCACCTTGCCGACCATTACTGCGTTTGAAAGCGGGAAAAAATATGTATATTCCGTTCTGCTGATGCCGGAAAGGGAATATGACTTCGGCAGAGAAGTCGCCGCTACGGTGAACGGAAACGCAGTGACTGCGGTTCCCGCCACAGACGGATACCTGAGTCTTCCCAATGTTAAAACGATGATACCGACCGAGTCGGACAACCCAGCGGCAATTGACTTGATTGAGATAAATGATGTCACCGTCAGCTTTAAGGACGGAGATAAGCCGGTATTTACAGGATCGGTATCTGATGATGCAGCTTACGCATTCAGATGCGAATGGTGGAGCCTTGACAGCGACACAGGTATTCTTTCTACAGAGCCGGAGTGGGGTGGCGGCATTTATAACAAAAAGATCACCGCTTTTGAAGCCGGAAAGACCTATCACTACGGTGTATATGTGACTGCCTATACTGCCGACATCTCCCCCGATGCCAAGCTAAAGATCAACGGCCGGGAAGTGGAGTACA
>ERZ1026998.597-NODE-597-length-11759-cov-4.073992_pt1 | contig 11759 bp, 10 predicted proteins | sample MGYA00519288_ERZ1026998 | MGnify/ENA primary metagenome ERZ1026998 (study PRJEB26926, sample SAMN06164454) | human gut metagenome | biome: ENVO:00009003; feature: ENVO:2100002; material: ENVO:00002003 | host: Homo sapiens | place: USA | collected 2012 ...
TTCTAGCTTCGTCGGCAGCGTCAGATGTGTATAAGAGACAGCTATAACATAGATTATAGCACCACAGAAGATATTTGACAATGGAGTTATTACAAAACTGTAATAACTTTTTTTGTTTACATCACAAAGGTGTGTGTGATATACTTAATAAGATAATTATACTTTATTGACAAAGGAATGATATTAATGTCAGGACATAACAAATGGAGTACAATCAAGCAGAAAAAAGGTAAGAACGATGCCGCAAGAGCTAAAGTATTTACAAAAATCGGCAGAGAACTTATTGTTGCAATCAAGGATGGCGGAAGTGCCGATCCTTCCGTTAACTCAAAACTCAAGGATTGTATCGCAAAAGCAAAGGCTGCAAATGTACCTAACGACAACATTGAAAGAATCATCAAGAAAGCGTCAAGCGATGCAGATTCAACAAACTACGAGGCTGTTACATATGAGGGCTACGGTCCAAGCGGCGTTGCCGTAATTGTTGAAGCACTTACAGACAACAGAAACAGAACAGCAGGCGAAGTAAGACATTACTTTGATAAATTCGGCGGCAATATGGGTACACAGGGCTGTGTAAGCTTTATGTTCTCAAAGAAGGGCGTTCTCGTTATTGAGCGTGAGGACCTTGAAAAGGATGAGGATACCGTAATGAGCGATGCTCTTGAGTGCGGTGCATCAGACTTTGAGGCTGACGATGATGTATTTACAATTTACACAGAAGCAGATGATTTCGGTGCTGTAAGAGATGAGCTTGAAAAGCTCGGCTACACATTCGTTTCTGCTGAAATTGAAATGGTTCCAAGCACATATACAAAGCTTGAGGACGAAGAAACTGCAACTAAGATGCAGAAAATGCTTGATATGTTCGAGGATAACGATGATATCCAGAATGTATGGCACAACTGGGAAATGGACTGATAAAGTTTATTTTTGAAAAAAATTAAACCGCTCCGATTGGGGCGGTTTTTGTTTTGTCAATTTTTTTGTCTTGAAATTAAGACAAGGTCACAGTTATCTGCTTCGCCGTCAAGGTTAAAATCGGCGGCTTTGAGATATGCACCGTCTAATTCTGCATTATCACAGAGGTATTTTTGCAAAAGCGTGACATCTTTTGAATTTACATTGCCCTCGCCCGTCACATCTCCGCAAACTGCAATAACATAAGTCTTTGAATCTATAACGGCAGTAAATCCCGTTTTCAGCTTTCCTCTCTTTGCAATCGTACCGTCCGCCTTATATACATTTTCGGCAGAAGTTTTGTTTTTGAAATCGGCAACGGTTTCTCCGCTGTAAATCCCGTAAACTATCCCGTCAGAAAACAGGTATTCGGAATTATTCGGTTGAATATCTGATTTAGAAGAATTGTGATTGTCATTACTGCCGTCATTGCCATTTGTTTTCTTTTCCTCAAAATCAGCCGAGCCAAATACCTGAACCGTTCCGTTATCAAGCAAAGCAGCACATTGATTTTTGTAAGATACAACAACAGTTGCTCTGTCGGGAATTGACACGCTTTTTGTTTTTTCGGATGTTTTCAGATTAAGTCGATAATTCACGGCAGAATATACTTTTCCGTCAGATACCGAAATATTTTCGGCTGTGGCATTTGAAACATAATCCCTTGAATTATCTGACAGCGAAACAATAAACCCGTCTTCGTTTATAACTCTGTTTATTCCTGCGTTATAAATATTTTTAAGTTCACCTGTATCGGCAACATAGGTTGATGACGATTGCGAGAGCTTATAAATTGAACCGTCACAAAGTCTTGCGTATGACTTTCCGCTATTATTAAAAACCTCGTTTACATTGTCTGAAAAAGTTATTTTCGACTTTTTATCAGATGAAAAATCCCTACATACAACATAAGATTTCAGGCTGTCGGTCTTGATATAGTAAATGCGATTATCGGTTACCGAAAAGGAATCGGTCATAAAATTTTCGTCAACAAAAGTGTTCTGTGAAACATTTCCGTTATCAAGATTAAGAGAATACACTGAATATTTATTAGTGAAAGCATCGTCAAAAACAAGTGCATAAGTGTAGTTTACGCTCTGTGACACACTTCTTATCCGACCGCCGACAGAAAAATTGTATGCAGAAAAATCGGGCACAAGCCTTGCTGAAAACACTGTATTTCCCGAAAATGCGCACACAAATCCTCCCTTGCCGTTGCTGTCACTTTTTACAGACGAACAAGCGGCAAGGTCAGTCAGATTGTATTCATCATACGCACGGCTTCTGCACACACCGAGAAGTGTGATAAGCATAACAGCCACAGCAATGGAAATCAGTCGTTTCATAGCCTGTACCCGATTAAATTAATTTAAAACAAAAGGGCATCCTTTCGGATGCCCACAAAAGTTCTGATTATTCAGCAGCTTCTTCAGACTTAGCAGGTGCCTGCTCGTCTTCAGGAAGAAGTGCACGCATTGAAAGGCTTACACGCTTCTTGTCGAAGTCGATTGCAGTAATCTTAGCTTCAACAACATCGCCAACCTTGAGTACATCAGCGGGCTTTTCAATTCTCTTGTTTGCAATCTGAGAAATATGGATAAGACCGTCAATGCCGGGGATGATGTTTGCAAATGCACCGAATGTTGTAAGACCGACGATTGTAGCCTTAACAACTGTTCCCTCGGGATAGTTTTTCTTGAGGATTTCCCACGGATTGTCTTCAGCATTCTTGAAGCCAAGAGAAATCTTCTTTGTTTCCTCATTGATATCCTTTATGTAAACATCAACTGTATCGCCTACATTAACAACCTCGCTCGGATGCTTAATGTGTGTCCATGAAAGCTCTGAAATGTGAATCATGCCGAACACGCCGCCGAGGTCAACAAATGCGCCGTAGCTTGTAAGTGACTTAACAACGCCCTTGTAACGCTTGCCAACTTCGCAGGTTTTCCAGAATTCTTCACGCTGAGCAGCTCTCTGCTCCTTGAGTACGCTGCGGATTGAACCGATAGCTCTTCTGCGTCTGCCGTTCTGTGAAACTTCGATAAGTCTGAAATCAACATCCTGACCTACGAGGTCTTCAAGGCTCTCTTCACGAGTTGCTGTTGCCTGTGATGCAGGGATAAAGATTCTTGAGCCGTTGTAAAGAACGATTACGCCGCCCTTAACTGCCTCAGTAACCTTGCCGGAGAGAACCTCCTGTGACTCTGCCTTTTCTTTGAGCTCTTCCCAACCCTTCTGTGCATCTACTCTGCGCTTTGAAAGCATGATAGTGCCTTCCTGATCATTGGTCTTCATAATAAGAAGCTCAATAACATCGCCTACTTTAACTACATCTTCGGGTCTTGCGTTAGGATCGTTTGAAAGCTCTGAAGCAGGAATAAAGCCTGTCTGCTTTCTGCCGACATCTACCTGAACTTCGTTGGGAGCTATGCTCAGAACTGTGCCCATTACCCTCTCGTTTGTATTAAAGTTTTTGAGGGACTCCTCAAGCATCTCCTCAAAAGATGGTTCCAAATTTGTTTCACCGGATTTTACTTCACTCATTGTATCCAGTACCTCCTTTATTATCCTTGCAGGCGTTGAAGCACCCGCAGTTACGCCGATTGATTCGGCAACCGAAACCTTGTTTAAATCAAGCTCGGCAGCGGTTTCAATGAGAACCGTGTTCTCACACTGTCTTTTGCATATATCAAAAAGCTTTCCCGTATTGGAGCTGTGCCTGTCGCCGATTACAACCATAAAGTCGGATTCGGCGGCAATCTGAGAAGCTTCGGTTTGCCTAACTTGCGTAGCATTACATATTGTATCAAATATTTTTGCATTTGTACATAGCTTTTTTATCTTTTTTACACATTTTTTCCATTCTTGTGTGTCAAATGTTGTCTGTGCGACAATTTGCACCTGTTTATTATTCTCTTTTAGAATATTCGGCAATAAATCATCAAGCTCTGCCTCGTTATTAAATGTGTAACAATCACTTGCACAATGACCTATTATACCGCAAACCTCGGGATGATTTTTATTTCCTGCAATCAAAACAACATCATTTTCAGGGTTTGTGTTTGATACAATCTTGTGAATTTTTTTAACAAAAGGACACGTTGCGTCCTCAAAGTTAATTCCCCTTTTTACAAGAGAATCAATAACGCTTTTTTCAACTCCGTGTGAACGGATTACAAGCGTTGTATCGTCAGTAAGCTCGTCAACTGCTTTAACGGGAGTGCATCCTCTTTCTTCAAGTTCGTGAACCATTTCCATATTGTGGATAATAGGTCCGAGGGTTGCAACCTTTATTCCTTTTTCAAGCAGTTCATTTACGATATTGATTGCACGGTTGACGCCGAAGCAGAATCCTGCCGAATCAGCCTTTTTTATACTCAATTAAATCCTGCTCCCTCATTCTTTTGATTTCGTCCATGATCATGGTTGTTGCACCTTTAAGCTCCCGTCTTCCGCTGTCCGGAGTAAGCCCGAGCTTTTCGGGTGTGAGAGGTTTGCCGAAGTGGATAACTCTCTTTGCAAATGTATGCTTTTTGTTGCCTACAATTGTGATGCAGGCAGGCACAACAGGCACCTGCATCTGCTGTGCAACAAGAGCACATCCGCTGCGGGGACGCATAAGCTCGCCTGTTTTGGAACGACCGCCCTCAATAAAGATTGTCATAATCTCGCCGTCACGGATAAGATCTTCGCCTGTCTTGATAGCCTTGCCGTCACCTGCACCCCTTTCAACGGGGAATGCACCGAGCGCACGGATTAACGCACCGAAGAATTTATTTTTAAAAAGTTCAATTTTTGCCATAAAGAACAGTCTGCGCTTTTTCTGCGACAAACCGAGAAGAACCGGATCTGAATTTGATATATGGTTACTTGCAATAATCATGCCCCCCACAAGCGGAAGCGGCTCTTCAATTATAGTTTTATATCTGTACAAAAGTTTGAAAACAGGCTTGCAGACAGCTCTGCCGACTGCATAAAGTGCCTTTGACTGACCCATCAGATATTCTCCTTTATAACGGAAATTATTTTTTCAACCGACTGCTCAAAATCAAGCTCTGTTGTGTCAACGGTAATGCAACCCTCGGCAGGCTTGAGCGGAGCTGTTTTGCGGTGAGTATCGTTGTAGTCACGGGTTATTACATCGTTTAAAATGTCGTCGTATTTTACATCCATACCCTTTTCAACAAGCTCCTTATACCTTCTTTCGGCTCTTGCCTCGGGGGACGCTGTAAGAAAAATTTTAACCTGTGCATCGGGCAGCACAACCGTGCCGATATCTCTGCCGTCCATAATTACATCATGCGTCTTTGCCATATTTCTCTGCAAATCAAGAAGATATGCTCTTACAATCGGTACGGCAGAAATTTTTGACGCCATCATTGATGCCTCCGGAGTTCTGATGAGTCCGGACACATCTTCGTTGTCAAGCAGAACAATCTGCTCGCCCTTTTCATTGAATGTTAGGTCAACTGTGATTTTTGAAAGCAAATTCTTTACCGCATTTTCATCTTCGGGAGCTACGGAATTTCTTGTTGCCGACAGACCGATTGTGCGATAAAGCGCTCCTGTATCAACATAAATACAGTCAAGTGCCTTTGCAACTCTTTTTGCAATTGAGGATTTACCTGCTCCTGCAGGACCGTCCAAAGCGATTGCTATTGACATAAATTACATCCTTTCAATCAAATATATTATGTATAATCAAATCAGATATATGCACTGTTTTCTCCGGCAAGCCGTCCGGTACTCCATGCAATCTGGAGATTAAAACCGCCTGTGTAGGCGTCGCAGTCGATTACTTCACCTGCAAAATACAGACCGCTTACAAGCTTGCTTTCCATGGTTTTCGGGTTGATTTCGGAAGTCTTTACACCGCCTGAGGTTATGATTGCCTCCTCAATCGGTCTAAAACCGCTGATTTCAACCGTAAAGCATTTGAGAATTTCACAAAGAGCGTGTCGCTCCTCTTTTGTAATTGAATTACACTTTTTGTCAAAGGGAACTCCCCAGCGTTTGAGAACGGGAACTATGATTTTTCTCGGCAAAAGCTTTGAAAATGCGTTTGAAACATCACGGTTTGAATTCTCTTTGAAATCGTTCTGAATACGCCTGTCAAGGTGTTCAAAATCAAGTGCCGGCTTGAGGTCAATTTCCGCAATATAACAGTTGGGCTGAATATCACGGATGTGCGAGCTTGCCGATAAAATCATCGGACCGCTCATTCCGAAATGTGTAAAAAGCATTTCGCCGAAGTCGCTGTAAACAGTCTTTTTACTGTTCTTATCAACTATTCTGAGCGCAACATTTTTGAGGGCAAGTCCCTGCATATCCTTGCATTGTTTATCACCGGAGGTAAACGGCACGAGCGACGGTTTGAGCGGAATGATTGTGTGTCCTGCCTGTTTTGCAAGTGTATAGCCGTCACCTGTTGAGCCCGTAAGCGGATAGCTTTTACCGCCGCAACAGATAATTACGCTGTCGGCATAGTAGGTGTTTTCTTCGCATTTAACGCCTATAACGGCACCGTCCTCAAGGATAAGAGCGTTTGCCGTATCACACACGATTTTACAACCCGATTCAACGGCATAATCATGCATTGTATCAACAACATCAACCGATTTGTCGGATGCAGGGAACACACGATTTCCCCTTTCGGTCTTTGTTTTAAGTCCTTTGGATTCAAAAAATTCGATTGTATCCTCGGGAGTAAATGCATTGATTGCAGAATAGAGAAATCTTCCGTTTACGGGAACATTATTGATAAAAGTCTGCACATCGCAGTTATTGGCAAGGTTACACCTTCCTTTGCCCGTTATCATAATTTTCCTGCCGACACGCTTGTTCTTTTCGATTATCGTAACTGATGCACCATAGAGCGCCGCAGTTGCACCCGCCATAAGACCTGCCGCACCTGCTCCGATTACCACAACTTTTTTACTTATCATCATCTTCTATATTACCCATTATTTCTCTGTCACGGTTGGTGTAAACTCCGTCACGATTCCACACAAGCTCAAGTCTGCGGAATGTGTCGGAAACTTCATCTTTCTTTTTAAGCACGGTTGCAACAATAAGAGCATTGATAAGACTTAACGGTGCAACGAGTGAGTCTACAATTGACGCCATATCGCTTCTTGCAATAAGCACGGAATCGGCACTCTGAACAAGAGGAGAAACCATACTATCCGTGATTGCAATTGCGTGAGCGCCTCTTGAACGGGCAAAGTCCATTGCCTCAACCGACATTGAACTGTAACGGGGAAATGAAATACCGATCATAACATCTTTGTCGGTGATTCTGAAAATCTGTTCAAAGGTTTCGGTTTGACTGCCGCTTGTGATAACACGCACATTGTCAAAAATCATTTCAAAATAGTACGCAAGGAAGTTTGCGATTGCGGCTGTTGAACGCACACCGAATATGTAAATACGCTCTGCCTTGCAAATTTCATCAACTGCACGGGCAAAATCCTCATGAGATGTTTCTTCAATTGTTCTGCGGATTTTATCGATATCCTGATTAAGAACGCTGTCAAGCACATTGTCATTGCCGATACGGTTAGAGGTAACTTCAATTCGCTGAACAGATGTGAGCTTGTTACGAATCATCTCCTGCATTGCTTTTTGAAGCTTAGGGTAGCCGTCATAGCCGAGCTCGGTTGCAAAACGAACAACCGTACTCTCGCTGACTCCGACAGTTTCACCAAGCTTTGATGCCGTCATAAATGCCGCCTTATCGTAATGCTCTTCAATAAAAAGAGCAATCCTTTTTTGTCCCTTTGAGAGGGAATTCATCATTAAATCTATTCTTGTGAGCAAATGAGTAATCATTTTTTTAATATCTCCCGTTATAAATAGTAAAAACAGACACACTGTCTTAACCAATTCATTTTAACACAAGAACTTGCAATTTACAATAAGATATAAATTAAATTATTGTAAATTTTACGAAATTATGAAATATGCGTCGGTTTATGTTGCAATAATAAATGTTGTATGGTAAAATTGTTTAACAGAAAGCAAATGACGGAGTTGATAAAAATGATAGCAGTTATTGATTACGGCGCAGGCAATATCCGCAGTGTTTACAAAGCGTTAAAGCATATCGGCTGTGAATGTGTGATTACAAGAGATAAAGACGAAATTATGAATGCAGACGGTGCTGTTTTGCCGGGTGTCGGTTCGTTTGGCGATACAATGGACACAATGAATTCATACGGCATTAAAGACACGGTTATTGAGTACATAAACAGTGAAAAACCGTTTTTAGGCATTTGTCTTGGACTTCAGCTCCTCTTTCCCGAAAGTGAAGAAAGTCCGAATGTAAAAGGTCTTTCGGTTTTTGACGGTACAATCACAAAGATTCCGTCAGGCGAAGGCTTAAAGATTCCGCACATCGGTTGGAACAGCCTTAAAATCAATGAAAAGAGCAGACTTTTCAAAGGCATAGAACAGAATGCATATGTTTATTTTGTTCACTCATATTTTTTGAACGCAAGCGACAGGAGCATTGTTTCGGCTCAGACGGAATACGGTGTTACGATTGACGCCGCTGTTGAAAAAGGCAATGTTTTTGCAACTCAGTTTCACCCCGAAAAAAGCGGCAAAACGGGACTTAAAATTCTCAGAAATTTTGCTGACATTGTAAAAGGCAGGGAGGAATAAATATGTACGCAAAAAGAATAATTCCATGTCTTGATGTAAAAAACGGCAGAGTTGTAAAAGGTATGAGTTTTGTAAATCTTGTTGACGCAGGCGATCCCGTTGAATCTGCAATGCAGTATGACAAACAGGGTGCTGACGAGCTTGTATTTCTCGACATTACCGCATCAAGCGATTCAAGAAACATCACCATTGACATGGTTGAAAAGGTTGCAAATTCAATTTTCATTCCGTTCACGGTCGGCGGCGGTATCAGAAGCGTTGAAGATTTCAATGTTCTGCTCAGAGCCGGCGCAGACAAGGTGTCCGTAAATTCAGCCGCTGTTCATCGTCCCGAACTCATCAGCGAGGCGGCATATAAATTCGGCAGTCAGTGCGTTGTCGCCGCTATAGATGCCAAAAGAAACGGCGACAGCTGGGAAGTTTATGTGAACGGCGGGAGAACTCCTGTCGGTATGGATGCAATTGAATGGGCTGTAAAATGCGAAAAACTCGGTGCGGGAGAAATTCTCCTTACAAGCATGGACAAGGACGGTCAGAAAAAAGGCTATGACATTGCACTTACAAGGGCAGTTTCCGAAAAGGTGAACATTCCCGTAATTGCAAGCGGCGGTGCGGGCGCACTTGAGCATTTTTATGATGCGTTTACAGAAGGCAAGGCTGACGCAGTTCTTGCGGCATCACTTTTTCACTTTGGTGAAATTCCGATTCCCGAACTTAAAAAATATCTCAACGAAAAAGGAATTCCCGTAAGGCTTTAATTTACATACAAGGTTTATACAAAAGGCGGTTATGCAGAATATGCACAACCGCCTTAAAAGTTTTTAAGATTAAATTTTATCGTTTAAGCAAGCTTAGTTATGATTTTCTGAATCAATGTTGCATCTGTAATCTCAATAATGCCGTTACCGTTTACATCGGCAATCTTCATTGTTTCTGCGTCAAAATCTTCAAGCTTTACGATGTATTTCTGAACAAGTGTTGCATCAACAACAGTTACACTGCCGTCACGGTTAACATCGCCTTTGAGAGTTTCATCCGATGAAGACGAACCTACAACGAATGTCTTTGTTGACTCTGCCTTGTTGCCGTTTGCATCAACTGCAACCACACCGATTGAATATGTGCCGTCAGCCGACGGAGTCCATACACATGAATCTGTGTTTGAGTTCTGAACTGTTTCACCGTTAACTGTGAATGAATAAGTTACATCACCTGTAGCGTGATAGCTTTCTGCCAAAAGTGTGATAGGTGTGCCTGCACTCTGTCCCGAATTGAGGTTTGCACCGAAGTTAACCTCAAACGGAGCTTCGTTTACTTCTGTGTCGGGGAGAAGCGCACCGATTCTTGCAAGCGGAACTGTGATATTGTCGATATCTTCTTTCTCGTGTGAGGTTGAAGGATCGTAGCTGTACTCAAGATTTGCCTGATCAAGCATTGAGGGATCATGCGGAAGTGTGTCCATACCCGATGTGCCGTATGTGAGAATCTGCATTGCACCGATACCCTGTGTTTCAATGTAGCTACGGTCAATACCTAAAGTATTGAGCGGAACTGCAATTTCGTAAACATAGCCGTATGAGTTCTTGTAACCTTCATCGAAGAAGTCAACCCAGTTTGAGTTCATATCGAGGTTATCGCCCATTACTCTTGAACCCTTTGGAGCGTTGATGCCAAAGAGTGATGTACTCTTTGTTCCGTTAGCGTATTTGATTTTAAATCCGTTTTTATTGTCCTGAGCCTGAAAGCTTGTTACACCGATCGGAATTCTTGTGTCATAGTTGAACATATATGTTCCGTCTGTGTCCTGAGTATCTGCCTTAAAGATTGAAGCGCCGCCGTTTGAGTTGTTGGAGTCAAATGCAACAAGTGTGTCTATATGAGTTGTAAAGCCTGTGCCTCCGTCTTTTGCAGTGCCGTTTGTGCAACCCCATACGAACGGATTGGTATACACAGAACCGTCCTTGTTTGTACCTACTGCCTTTCCTGTTGCCTGCTTTGCAGGGTCAATTGACAGAGCAAGATACATAGGAATACTGTTTCTCCACGGGCGAGCCTCATTTGATGCGGCAAAGTTGTCCTCGGGAGAAGTTATGTATGTTGTGTTAGCCATTTCAAGCAGGAAATAAAGATTATCGTCATCCCATGCACTGTAGAGAGCATAAGCATCCCACGGCTGTTCATGCATTGAAGAAGGCATATAAACTCGGGGATCATCGTTTGCAACACCCTGAGCAATAATCATTGAGCTGTCCCAGTCGCTTAAATCACCGTCAACAGAGATTGTCTTATGCTTGCCGAGCTGCATTTCAGGGTTTGTGCCGTAATAGCCGCCCTCAGGGGCTGTTGTGTGGCCGTCTGATTTAGCGGAGAAAGTTGTCTTTGACGCTGTAAAAGTCTTTTTGAAGGTATATGTCTGCTCCGTTTCAACCCCGTCTGCACCTGTTGCATAAAGTGTAAGCGTAACTTTTGAATTGCCGATTTTGCCCTCGCCGACTTTTACCGAATCGCCGTTTGCAAACTCTTTCTTAGCTGAACCGTCAACTGAGTAATAGCCCTTGTCGGCATTCTTTAACGCAAGCTTTACATCAAGTGATTCTGTTGAAAAAGCCGTATTGTTTGCTGTAAGTGTGTAACCGTAAGCGTGATCATCAGGCTTGCCGTAATCAATCCACTGCTTTTCGGCTGTGAGCATTTTACATTCGCCGGCTTTAAGTGAAAGACCTGCTGCCTCAGGATACTGCTCCTTGCCATTGCCTTTTTCAAGACCGTTGTTGAAGATGATTTTTTCCGATTTAAAAGAAGATGCAAAGCTTGCCTTATAAAGACCGCTGTCCTCTTTTGTCATAAGCTCTCCCGGCCATTCGGCATTTTCCTTTGTGCCGTATGCGTAAACATAAACATCCTTCCATCCGTACTTTGAGTTGTCAAAGTACACCTCTGAACCTGACGATGTTGCTGCCGAAACACCACCTGCCGACACGACAAGTGCTGAAAGCACCATGAGTGCGGCAAGAATAATGCTCGTGATTTTTCTTGTTCTTTTCATTTTGATTCCTCCATCGTTGTTTTCTTTGTTGTTTCTTTCCCGTTGCCGAAGCCGTAGCGGAAGCACACGGCGTTCGTCGGACAGG